>JAABUP010000040.1_pt1 | contig 298987 bp, 136 predicted proteins | sample 5559201 | NCBI WGS metagenome assembly JAABUP01 (sample SAMN10711887, study PRJNA513373) | rock metagenome | isolation source: Antarctica rocks | place: Antarctica
CCCCAACATCATCCCTCCCCACCGCCACCCCCCATCCCCTTCCTCCCTCTCAGGCTCAACCACATCAAGCATCTCCTCATTCTCCTCTCCATTCCCAAAATCCCCAGCACATTCAAAAGCCCCATAACCCATCGTAGCCCCACCGCCGCCGGCATTATTAAACGCCGAGTACGCAAACGCATGACAAGTGCAGCTCCACGCCCCCGTGCGGACTTCATAACTCGTACCTCCTCCATCGCCTCCGCTCCTGCCAATGGTATATCGCGAGCGACCGTCGCGGTGGGCGTTGGACTGCACATAGTAGATCATCCTCTTGCTCTGGCTCTGGCTCTGGCTCTTTCCACCCCCATCTCCATCTCCGTTCGTGCCCTCGCCGACATCATTGGAGCGATCGGTGGGTGGTTCTTCCTCTTGTAGAATGAAACGGGTGACGAGTCCTCTGTCTAGCAGGTCTAGCGCGGGCAGGAGGAGGGTGGGGAAGAGGGCGTGGAGGGTTAGGAGGGTTGGCTTTGCTGCTTGGGAGAGGGGAATGGCGTCATTGTTGGTGGTGGGTGAGGAGGGAAGAGAGGGACTGGGTGTGAGGGTTGAGATGAGGGAGGTGAGGAAGATGTTCGATTGGGGGATGGAGGGAGGTAGGGAGGGGGACATTTGGGGGCGAAAAGGAGGTCCTCTCTGAGGCCAAGGGGGGGCTTCTCATTCACTCATTTTTCTCTCTCGTCAGCAAACACCTGTGCACCACCACCTCTATTGCATGCCCTGGAGAGCCTCGCCACATCTGTCCGTTTATCTACTATCATGAGACATGATCATGTCCACCACACAGGCACTCAACGAATTGAGGGCATTTTGGCGCAGGCATCTAGGCTAATGTCCGCGAAAGGCTTTCACCTTATTCTATTGTGACTATGATCATGCTAGGAACGCAACTGTATCCCTAAAGACCTCTAGAATATCCCAATTTCAAGTGTCTCGTCTGCGGTCTGTAGGTCCAAAGCATTTCCATTCCCACTTACTTCTAAAACTACCCGTCTACTACCCAATCGGTGCCCACTAATATAACAAATGAGCTCACCGGAAGCTTTGGTACATCTCGATTTACCTGTTGACTCATACAACCATTCGTACATGATATACTCCGTGTCTCCTAACGATGTACAGATGGAGTATGGAGTAGTCTTTGAGTGATGCGTGAGGTTTCAATGTTCCTTCCCTCAGGTCCACGAGTCGAGGTTGCCAGAAGATTCAAAGGATTATGTTGACAAAATGGATCAAAACCGTGTTAGATTGATTTCGCCAAGTAAGGCAAGATTTCTTAAGCTTCTTTGAAATTTATGCACCAAGACCGAATGAAAACAGACGCGGTCTTGCTATTATCCCATGTCCTGGCATGGCATCCGTCTCAAGGGTTTTTACCGAGGTACAGCCGAGGCGGATGCCAGCCTTGCCAGGACATGGGATAGTCTTCTTCGGGCATTCTCTGCCTCGCCGCGAGTCATTCCCAAACGAGAGTGGAGTTCAATGATATGTGCCCCCCAATTGTGGCATCCCTATGAATCATTGAATACAATTGATCTTTTCGTTCCATAAATCGCTAGCATTCAACTCTAAGCTAATTGAGTAGGGCCGAAGATGGGTGCGAGACTTGTGATCTGGACTATTGGGACTTGATTGAACCCCTTGAGGATACATCGGTAACTTTATCGCGGGTGGGTTACTAGTATCGAGTATTATTTAGGACAACGGTCCACGTCTTGAGACTTTGGCCCAGAATTTCGATGAGGCTGTATGCTATCCTCACAGTGATTATGAATTTTCGACACGAAAGGTCCTAGAGAATAGGTCTAGGAGACTCAAATGCTTCAGGTCGCCGAGTGTTCTTCATCGTCGATGCCATCATCGGAAATCGCAATTCGGATGAGCGTGGGTTTAGCTGAAAAACCTTGACGACTAATCTTTTGAGAGAATATGGCCAGCTTTCCCGAGACAGCAACAAGTATTGTGAGAAGGATGTGATGAATGCCGGGTAATGCCACCATCGAGAAGGCAGTGAGTCCCACGATACCCACGTCCTCGCATACTATTGTGGGCTACCTTGGAAAAGAGTTGGGTCTAAATGCGGTTGAACTCATCTGAAAACGGTGCTTGCGCTACTCACGAATCGAGTCGACTTGTTCGACATGTTCCCGACTGATCATCAATCGAAATATGTATACGAAAAAGGACGAAAACACCAAATACGTCCTATATCGGGACCCTTTCAACATTATCAACGCCAATCCGAGTCCAGAACAGGATGTACGGGGTCCAACCTCCGGCTGGGCTTTGTGCATCACTGATACGCGCTCTCGAAACTTTTGAGTCGTCCATCTCCACCCACCCTGCGGGACCATTTGCCACTGTTTTATAGTGCCCGAAGTTCATTGTACCTCGGTGGTGGATGACGGAACGCAGCTGATATCTCAATGGATTTTGGCCTAGTGTAAAGGGTGTAAGGTCAAGCTCCTCGTTGAACGCAATTCTTGCCATTTTCTTGGCACCAGTTGATCTGAAGCGGAGAAGCTGGAGCACAAGAACGTCTGGGCTCCTCACAAGGCGGACAGTTTGGGGAGTGTCAGCCGTTGTGTGGCACTTATCGCATCTTCTTCCGTAAAGAATGTTATTCGCGAAGGTCCTTGTTCGCAAAATGATATGCAAGGGAGCAGCTTCTTCGAAACGGATGCCAAGTATGAAATTAGTCTCTCTGCCTTGGGAAGTATGCTGACAATTTGGACATTCCATAGCAGCGAGCAAATCATGCTGGAATATCCTTTTGACCGTAGGCTCCACCCTTTGACTCCATGAGCACGTTTGGAAGGACAGACGACTGCAAATGTAAGACTTACAATCGGTTGTTGTCTAGTATCGCGCTGATTAGAAGAGTATAGAACTCTTCAGCATCATGTTGTTTATACCAGCTCCAGGCATTGTTGCGGAAAGCTGCTACAGTTATGATAGTGACAATTATAGTAGTTTGGGTAGAAACTTACACGTTGAACAAGCCATTTTGGCTCGAAAAGCGCGCAGCTCTCCATTAATTTCTTGTGGTGCTACGGGTACATGCCACTAGCAACGTCAGCGTTTCCTACTGTCCCTATGCGTAGTCTAAAGCCATAAGAGATAATGGAAAGGAGGAAGAGGCTTGAACAAGGACATGCTCTCCAAGATCGAAGCCACTTTCGCAGAGTGAACATTCAACACACATGTGGACAGAAAAGAAACTGCCGACGGCTGTAGTGCAATGCAAGATCCTGAATATCTTCCGAGGAAGACAGACTCGAAACATGCCTTACATATTGGATGCAGAAAGATGCTAGCGAGCACGCCAGGCAATTCGATATGCTACACCATTCATGATGGTCATGTAACCAATCAACGACTTTGGGAGCGTGAAGCAGGGCTTGAAATACACTGTTATGGTAGCACCAACTTCCCGGATTGCGTAAACCTCTGGATGGAGTAGCGCGATCCAGTCGCCTTTGCCAGATCGAAGACGGTGCGCATGACTGCGAAAAGGTTAAGCCCACATTGGTATATTTTGTATCAAGGACTTACTTTGAGGTCGTGTTCTGGCTGTACGATAATGCTCTCAGTCCGCCTCTCGATCGTGTTTGTACGGAGCGGTGCCATTTTCGCTTCATCATTTGACGTGAGGGAAGTGGCCATTACAAACCTGATCGGATGTTGCAATAGTCTCTGAAGAGACAGTTCCGTAGAGTTCAACACGACTTTATTAGAACGTGCTTCATGTTGGGCTTTCATAAGAACAGTCATGTTGATAATGTGAGACTATTCGCCTGTCAAGACTTGAAAATTTTGATATGAATCGGCATAGCATACGGTTGAAAAGCGCAATGGTCTATTCCAAACGGCAAAGTGTTGTTTCTCCGGAAGTAGGACTGTGGCAATTACCGAGTTATAACGACTGGGAAGCTGACTTGTACAGTTCGATACCAGTATCGTCTAGAGTCTGAAGGTTAAGGAGTAGGTAGGCCACTTCTCACGACTTGTGCCAATCAAAGGCTTTCAATAACAAGCCATATAAATCAATATGAACGGGTTCTTGAAGGGGCCGAAGCCCCGGTTTTGTTGGAGGCTGAGGGTGGCAGAAGGCATTGGGCATAAGCAGAGGCTCCAGCAGTACCACACTATTCAATGATACCGTTTTATTAAAGAGCAAGGGTTGTAGACTTCATATGTTGCACCTTGTCGTTCAATGAAAATTCTAACAGAAAGAGAAAGTATGGAGAGTATCACGTGAGTATCTAGAATATTGGAGCCGCTGTCGATCTCCCGCACGCCAAGGACGAGACTGGACCCTGAGTTCACCAATGTCTATCAGATCTTTCTCGCGCACACGGCTTGTGCGACAAATTCAAGTAATGTAATGTCTCTGGTTGACCTCGGGGGTGTGTACGAGGAAAAACATGTCCACCAAGTCTACGAGCAGATAGCCTCACACTTCTCGTCTACTCGCTACAAGCCCTGGCCAATTGTCGAGCGCTTCCTCCACCATCTTCCGCATGGCTCTGTCGGACTCGACATAGGCTGTGGCAATGGCAAGTACCTGGTCGTTAATCCCAATATATTCATCGTCGCCTCTGATCGCTCGACCAACCTTGTGAAGATCGCTAGTCAGCATACATCTCATAGCGCGATCGTAGCGGACAATTTGAGCCTGCCCCACTCACGTGGCACTTTCGACTTTGCCATCTCTATCGCTGTAATACATCACTTGTCTACACCACTTCGCCGCATTGAAGCCGTGGCTACGCTGCTCGACACGCTTCGTCCGCCTATGTCGATGTCAGGTGGAGGTAATGCACTCCAAACGAGAGGAGGACAAGCATTGATCTTCGTTTGGGCTCTCGAGCAAAAGCATAGCCGCCGAGGCTGGGACAAGGGAGACGACCAAGACGTCATGGTACCCTGGGTGATGAAGCAGAAAACGGACCATGCGACCGGAGAGAGCAAGACATTCGAACGTTACTACCATTTATATCGAGAAGGGGAGCTCGAGAGCGACATTTCACAAGCCGGGGGTCGCGTATTGGAGTCTGGCTTCGAAAGAGATAACTGGTGGGCCATCGCCGAGCGAAAACCTAGCTAAGGCGGTCAATGTGGTCGTGGGAATCTAGAAACCCCACAAGCTGGGAATATGCACCTTACGAACTTGGGACCGAAAAGAGAACCTTTTGGCACACACACACAACTCCAGGACCAAGATCACCGCTCCATCGCTCAATACGAGAAAAAGAAATCCCACTTACCATCCCATCCCCAACACTTGCAGAATGGACATCTTTCATGCACGGCATCTCTCGGTCCGCCGCCCCTTGCATAGCACCGCAGCATGTCTCACATGCCACGCAAATCGATCGAACTTCGACAAAAGGGAACATGAGAGATCCCGGACTCAAGTCTAGACTTTAACATGCAAAGTCATGTGCTTGACGGCCCGAGACAAGGCTTCTACCTATCTAGGCTCTGTGAAGAATCTACGATCGACGACTCAGTCGTGTATGTACGTCCAAGCTTACTTTAGCAACGTGTGTCAATCAATTAATTAATCAATCAGGAAGGGTATATGATTAGACAACTACTCAACCGCAATGATGGTCAGACCGGAAACCAATACTACCATCACTCCAGCCGACATCTCAGTCAATATTAATCTTCCATTCCTGCACCCTATCAGAGAACGAACTTACCGGAACTTCACGTGAGAGGGTTACGTATATGAAGATCTTATGTTTGATTCATGCAGAAGCTCGGCTTTCTTCGCTCCTTACTTTACTTCTCGCCGTCTGCGCTGCAGCCCTACCGACCCCTGAGGAGAGCTCAATCCGGCTTGGCGCTCACCAATCTAGTCGAGCCTTGGGCGACTAAGGTGAGACGAGTGTAATTGGCGTTGGAAAGCCTGGAGAAGATTACTTCAATGATCGTACCATGTAATACTATGCTATGCTATGCTATGCTAGGTGCCTCTGTATCGTGTATAGGCGTGTCGCCTGGGGTATCTAATATACAGATTGCCAAACCTTGATGCCGTTTTTCCGCTCCAAGAATACCGAAATTGAGTCTCGTGGTTGTCATTGCTGGTGTGATCGATTAGTATTATTGTTGTCGTTGTTATTGCGTGTACGGTCGTGAGCAGTAGTACCAGGGCCTTCCCTCTCATCATCCACTTGAGAGACTTGCGCCGCTCCCACGTCGACTTTCATCTCTCTCCACTTTCACCCACCCATCCTTCTGAAAGGCCTGGATTTCCCCATCCAACTCCGCAAACCCAGGCAGCCTCGTCCCTCCCGACCTCCGCTTTCTGCGCTTCAAGCTCTCCTCATCGGCTCCGTCATCAAGATCCTTGATGTCGTCGTAGTCAGCAAAGCTTTGCTCATCCTTGATCGGAGCTATCTGCATGTGCGCAGCAGGAGGAACGGCAAAGGAAGTAGAGGCAGGTGCGAGGACGTGGCGATTCCGATTACCGTTAGCACCAGCGAATGGTGAGCTAAGCGTGCTGAGATCACAACCTTCAAAGACTCTGGTGTTTTCTAGCATGCGGTCCCTCTGAGCCACGCGGCCACAATTAGGCTCATGAGGTTCAGCGCGGGCGGCGGCAATCGAGAAGGCGGTGACGTTCGCTCGGCGGGCCATGTCTTGTTCGCCAAGGGCCCAGTGCATGGCTTCGGCGGCACGCCAGGGAACACCGAGTTCGATTGCTATTGGGTTCCACAGTTCCGGCTTGAGTCTGTGGCCGTCAGTAATCTTCAGCTCGGAGACTATCGTGGATGGATGTAAGCAAGGAGGGATTGTGAGACATACCGGTCATAGACCCTCGCTAGCTTGTTCCTTTTTTCTTCGTCCCATTCGCTCCGACGCTCAAGATAGTTCTGATAATGCAACCTGCAGCTAATGGCACTGCGGCCGGGCAGCTCCTTGCTGCAGTCATCCCATTTCATGCCTTTGCCACGTAGTCGGATGATCTTAGCATCCTCTGTGGGGCTCCATTTGGACTGCTTCTTAGCTAGAGGTGAGTGGATGGGTTGTTCGTCTGCGGGTAGTGGACGTTTATGGGATGTCACCGATTCTGCAGTCGTGTCAAGGTTGGGTTTCTGGTGTGGAAATGCTTGCGCAGTGGTCAAAGGCTGATTAGATTGTGCTGAAAGTTGTCGAGAATGCCGCCGTTGTTGATGACCGTACGGATTTGGCGGAGCTGTGTTGATTGAATAGAGAGATGCTATCGAGCTAGACGTGGGTGAAGGATGGGGATTGAAGAATGCACGTGAAGAGGGTACTGGAGTGGATCCAGGAAATGGGGAAGGCTGTATCGGTATTGCAGGTGGAGGAGAGGGACTTGTCTCGAGGAGATCTTTGATATCCAGTTTGGCGACTGGGTAGACAAGAGATGCCTGGGTCATGTGCGCGAAGGTTCCGATGACTTGACAGATCGATAGTGATGGTAACGTGGAAGAGATGGGTCGAGAGTGGGGAATGCAGGACTAGATGTTAGACGACGCTGCAGCCTTGTACTTGTATGCTTTGGGGCAACCCGGTATCACGATTCATGAGATGAAGTTGCTTTAAGACAAGATGAATATTCTTAGAAAAGGGCTTCACATGTCTTAAAGCTCACGACCACATAATAGAGATCTGGCGAGGGCTTCCAGATCGGGTTCAAGGAGGCAAACTAGGAATAATCCATGAACCAATGGAGTTCGTAGACCCCCTGACCGCGTAGAACATTGGCGGACTCAATGTGAAACATAGTCCATGGCCTTCATGAGAGCAATCCAAGAATGAAAGCGAAATTGCAGATAGCCGGCCATAGGCGTCTCTTTGTGTGCGCCTAAATGACGGTGGGGATTCGATAAGTACGTAGCCAAAGCCACAGCATGTAGAGATCGTCTTCGGGAATGACATCCCCGCCTCGCTTCATGAGAGGCTTGCAGTAGTTCGCAGGAATAAAGATTCCGAGATGCTGTACTGCATTTGGAGGCGTTGAGACACCGGAGCTCTGATAAAGAACGGCGAACACCTCGTAGTCTCGTCCATCATTCAACATCTGAGCAAAAGAGGGGGCTTACGAGTAGGCGCGGTCGATCGTAGTGGAGGATTAGCGGGTGACAGAAGTAAAGACAGCGGCGAGTGATGATTGGTAGCTTCATGGTTCGACGTAGCGAATTGCGGTCAAGGAACCAAGCTGTCTGAAGATGTCGAAGACACTTGACAAACAACGAACCAACGGAGAACCTAGGACGACACTTGTAATTTAAAGTCGGCTCTAATCGCAACCACAGGGATGTGAGAAACGACTCGGTACTGAGGAGGAAAGGATCTTGTAAGCTTTCGCTTCCCGGCTTCCCGATTGGAGGTTAGGAGCCGCCAGGACAGCGATGTCAAGGTGAGGCAAAACGTCCGTTTGGGACGATTATCTCGAAAGACAGCTTCTATCGATCGCCTTCTGGTCCCGTTGTACAGAGTTTCCGCAACAGGTCGGATTTCCTGGTCCAAGCAGCAGCTGCGCAGGGGGGGAAGCGATGCAGAACAGAAGCAGCTGAGACGAGCGGGATTGACAGAAGCAAGCTGAGGCGGTGAAGGGTGAATCAATTCTAGTCAATGTTCTGCTATCCTTAGGTTCAGTAGTGTCTCGAACGAGGAGTGTCAAAGACTGAGCGATTGTTTGCATGACATGGCGTTGTGGGTCCAGATGTGCTGGCCCGTGCCGCATTGGCAAGTCCGCTCGACTTTGTGTGCAGCTCAGGCCGCTGTGCAAGCAGCCGGAGATATAATAAGGGGAACCAAAGTGCTGGGACAAAGCATGTCACAAACTGGGGATGTCCATGTTATTATAGCTGAGGTATTAGGAGGGTCCATGTCGACCACACACCCGTATTGGACGACATGCAGCAGCTGAGAAATTAAGGTGGCAGGACATGGAGATGAAAATGGAAAATGGAAAGGAGCGGTGAAACGAACTGCCGTTGGCGTGTGCTTTATTACTGGACTACTCCATAGAATAGCCTCTAACTCTCTGATATCAATAGAGCTAAGGTAGCATCTGTGCATCTGTACCTTAGCCTTCATGCACTGTTCAGGTCTTCTTAATCAACTTCTGATCGACAGCTTGTGAGACATCTCCACACGAACACACCAAGTAACACCCCGACCTAGGACTAGACACCTACCTCAACAAAAAGCCTAATCCTGCATCTTTGACACGTCTACACATGCCTCCTGCCATGATTCCTGCCCGAGATATTCCGCTCCTGATAACCTCCACCGCCTCTTCTTCAGAGCGCCGCATCACACCATCGTGGACTATTGCACATCTCAAAGCGAAGCTAGAGCCTGTAACCGGCATCCCCCCTTCGTCTCAGATCCTCTCACTGCGGCTGCCGGATCAGCAACAAGTGCTTCCAATTCAGGCGGAAGATGAAGATGCTGTCGAGATTGGAACTTGGCCCCTGGTTCCTTACGCCGAATTAAAGGTACAGTCACTGTGACTTTCATTTACTGTTGCCGTTCTTCCTGCTCTATATTCCGCATTGAAGGCCCTCAATGCAGCCCACTCTCACGAAAAACTCGGACAACATTAGCAATGCAGGCACCAGAGCACTAGGTTAAAGTCGATAAGAATGATAATGAGATGCATCCTGTACAGAAGTAGTCTTTGTGATTTAGGTATGCCGATCATGATCATTCAATGGGCTTAGTATGAAGATGATAAGTGTTTGTTGTGCTCAATACTACAACCATAAGTCTGATATTAATTTATCCAAAACACTTCCGGAATATATTGGCCCACCGCGCCTTCATTGATGAGGGGTCGTACGATCTCAACAATCTAAACTTTCCTACTATGCATTGAACACAACCATGCTAGCATCCAAGAAATACGTGCCCTAATTCTATCCTTACAGGTGACGTCCGCCGGTAATACCATCATCTCCAACCTTCCCCCTGCATCTTCTGTCCCAAAATACTCCATGCCCGAAGCCACTTACGAAACACTCCCGGAAACCGTTCTTGCCTACAAGAAAAGCCACAAAATCGGTCGCTTCGACCCCGCAGCACCAGAGATTCAAGAACGGAAAGTCAAGGAGATGTGGAATGAGGTCGAACAGAGAAGTACGTCCCAGTCAACCGGCCCCACATGGAACATCTCTTAATCTTCCCTCAGACGTTAAAGCGGGAGCACGCTGTAGGCTCGCAGAGGAGACCACTCGCCGCGGCTTGGTCGCCTTTGTGGGTCCTGTCTCTTCTCTCCCTGGCCCGTCAGGAGCACCATGGATAGGCATCGCGCTGGATGAGCCGACGGGCAAGAACGATGGTAGCGTCAAAGGTGAGAGGTACTTCCAGTGCGAGAAGAACCGGGGTATCTTCGTTAGGGTGGACAGGGTCGAGGTTGGCGATTGGGGAGAGCTAGCTTTGGAGGAGGAAGATCCTGACATGGAGGAGATATAAAAGAGGGACAAAGAAGACTGTGTGTATTTATAATTCATGTTCAAATGAGGTTTCCCTCGAGACAATTGTGAGTGTCTACTCTCGTTCAGGTTTAGGTATGAGTCTGGTCTGGATAGGGAATTTCTGTCGTGGAGGGAGAACCAGACTTATTTCCAGTGAGGGAAGAGTCACATGCAACTAGTAAAACAAAATCGTAATGACGAAACGTCGTCGTTGGAAGCACCTGCAATACTGTTCATTAGGCGGCTATGCCGTAGCAAATGGTGGATGTAAACATGCGAAGGAAGGGTCTCCTGTTACACAACTCGCTGATGAGTATATCCTGTATCAACCCGATGTTACCTGGGACCATACCCACATCCTCCGAACGCGTCGGAAACTCCGCGCATCTCGATGATCAATTATCGCATTCATGATGATAGCCATCAAAGCTAGTGTAACATTATACTTACTCCTGCGTTATCTGAGCCAGGCTGAGCGATTGACTCCCATGGTGCCATGCAAACGTTGTTTCACTCTGGGCAAAGATATTTGCGATGAACAATCAGGTTATGGTACTTTCGTCCAAGGCATCGGCCTGTATCTCGCAGCCTTGAGCAAAGAAAATGCGCGCATCAAGCGTCTCTGATTCATTCGTAATCGAGTAAAAATTGCCTGTCGGAAGCAATGTTAGTACCTATCGAAATGTTCTGTCTCGTGTTGCCAAGTAAATAAGAAAGGCAGTCGTTTTAGTCAGCGGATTATCACGTTGGGTAAAGCGGAGTCCTGTCCACACAAATTATGATTCGTGCAGTCCCTTCTCAGCTCTGATGATGGAAAAAGCGCCGCAGTGACGGCGATTGAAATGGATGAAGGAGACAGTTATTCTTACCTCGAGGTACTTGCCACTGCCCTCCTTTTCCAATGCTGAATTTGGTGGGGGGAGTTCCGATGCTGACCATTACGCGACCGTAGAAGACAAAGAAGACCATCTGCATTTTCCTCGAATTTTTGATACGTTTGAATCCTCCCGGGGGCAGATGGACCATGCCCGAACCGAAAAAGTCCAGAGTCAATGTCTTGGCGAATTTGAATTCGGCGCCATTGATGTCGTGCATTTCAATGGCTTCATGCGAATAAGCAACGTCTTGCAGAGTCAGTACAAACACAAGGTGGACTGGGAGGTTCACGATAGCCATACCTTCGTCTCTTGTATTCGCCTCGTCATATTTGTTGGTATTTGGATCCCAATCCATTACCTGTGCGACCATAATTCCTGGATCGATCTCCCAAAGTGCTCTCTCCTCCTCCTCTACCTCTTTCTCCTCTATGTCTGCGAGGTGAGGCTTGGCCCAATATGGGTGTCTTTGATAAGATCGATACTGCTTCGGACGTGGCTCTATTACCTCGTCCACCCTCACGACATTTTTAATCCCAGGCAGTGAGGCGGTTGTCCGATCGCTCATAATAGTCCTCTCTCCACGCCATGATGCCAAGGGTTTGATAGATTGCCTTCCATACCGTGTGATCTGCGCGCCGCTGTCATTTGCTGGAGTCTCACTACGCTGGATGAGCCTTGATGTAGATGCAGCTGACGGAGCTCGGGATGGCGGCTTCCCTTTAGAACCTTTTGATACTTTGCTTCTTACATTGGGGTCACGTAACGACGGGGGTGGATTGCGCCTGCCTAGGCGCACTGGAGATGAGGGAGCCGCAAGGCTTACGGCTGGGTCTTGGTAGACCTGAGTCTTTTTCACACCCGGTGGTCTTCCTCGACGTTTTTGCTCGGGCTCAGAGACTGACATCTGCGGAACATCGTGGTCGGAGGTTACGGAAGTCGGCGCGCGTCCTCGCCTTCTCTTCGGCTCTTTGGCGCCAGAGGTGGCGGGAGGTCCCATCAATTGACTATCCTCCTCAGGAATGTCATACGGTTGGCCCAGGGTGTATTCCTCTCCATGCGATTCCTGATCGATCATAGAATCCACCATGATTTGATCGTCACCGTTCGGCATAATGCTTGCATCGTTGGGTAAGATATCATTGGCTGTGCCCGTTTCATCTAAGACTTCAGTCTCCGATTCTTCAATGTCGTCTCCGGCGCCAGTAAGATCAAAAACCCTCTTACTTTTGCCCTTTCCTTTTATCGAAGCAGAAGCTAGCTTCCCTTTTCGCAATTTAGGCTGAGGAACTCTTGGTGGTGATTTCTCTACACTCTCCCTTAATTTTCCTGGCGAGAAATCTAGCCGCCTGTTTACCGGCTTGGTCGCCGGAGGATGGGACGTTGCTCGTGTAGGAATTCCATTATTGAGATTTCTTGATGGAGATGACATCGGTCCCACAGATCGTGGCATCGATCTTCGCGGCGACGAGTTCAGATGTGTTTTGATGGGCGATGTCGCACGAGGGGGGAGACTTATTCTGCCTTTACGAATGCTCTGCACCAATTGGGCAGGCTCTGGTATTGTACCAGCTGCAGATTCAGGTGTCAGAGAGTTGGGTTCTGGATATATGGATCGCACAGAAGTCTTGGCGCTCACTTTGGTCAATGTCCATAGAGTCATCAGCTGAGTAGGTGGCATCGTGGGTGACACCATTTGGTTGGAGCAATGATTTGGCGGGCGAGGAGAATGATGGGATGGGCTCCAGTCCGTTCTCGTCGCGAACACCAGTGTCCTTCAAAGTTACGCCGGTTCGCCTGTGTAGAATCAGCACACACTGGCGATGACTCTCTAGAAACCCGGATGCGCTCTGCAGATTGCTTACCTCCCTTCTTGCCCGAGCGCTGTGTAATTCCCAGGTCCTCTTTCCTTGCGTGGAGTTCTTCTGGGCGCCATCGTTGTTTGGCTTTATTTGCAAGGGCTGGAGCGGAGAATGAAGTGTTCCTTCTGGCTTGACTGAAGTAGTGTATACAGTTGATAACAGTCACAAGTATCAACACCAGTATTGTTAACGAAAGGCGCGTCGCGATTGCGGGCAGCCGATCATGCCAAGGAAAATATCGCTAGGATCTAAGAAGTCTAGCTCATGGAACCCCAATCGACCTTTCCTAAAGCAGTGATCGATAGATTCAGCGCGTGAATTTTACAACCCGACTCGACTCGGTCACCTCTTTCCACTCTTTTTCGTTCGTTAATTGACAGATCACCTTCTGATTTGATAATAGAATAATAATGGAAGAGGTCGACTTGCAAGACATTGGCCAGCAGACACCAGCGAAAGATGTGTTCGTCGCGCCATCCATTCATCGAGACGAAATCTTTGCTGGAATTTCTTATACGCACCATTCATTGGTGCCAAATATAATCGCTCAAGATCTGTCAACAGACTGTGTACTTGGCATCGACGAAGCGGGCAGAGGCCCTGTGCTTGGTGCGTACTCGTCTTATGCGAAAGTCCTCAGCTGAGCCAAAACATCAGGTCCTATGGTATATGGTCTTCTATATCTGCCTCTTACAAAACATCAATCTCTTCTGGCCCAGACTCACCACTTCGATGATTCCAAAGTCCTTACCCCAACCGTTCGCTCCTCGCTCATGAAGACTTTGTGCACCTCCCACTCAGATCTCTTTCAAAATTGCGGCTGGGCAACAAGAGTCATGTCTGCTCGAGACATCTCGGCGGCTATGCTGAAACCGGCCGGAGCCTACAACCTAAATGCTCAAGCTATGGACGCAACTATTGATCTAATCAAAGATGTTTTCGCAAAAGGCATCAGCATCCGAGAGATTTATATCGACACTATTGGAAGCCCTGCTGTGTATCAAAAGAAGCTCGAACGCATCTTCCCAACCACACTTATCACTGTTGCCAAGAAAGCTGATTCACTCTACCCTTGTGTCTCCGCTGCGTCGGTTTGTGCCAAGGTTACCAGAGATGCTGCGCTTGAAGTATGCTATGAAAATCATATAGCTAATTCTGGGGACAAAATGGAGTCTGCAAAGTCTGCTGAAGGTTGGGGATCGGGTTATCCCTCCGATGCTCGCTGCACTACGTGGCTGAAAGGGAATCTGGATTCTGTGTTTGGTTGGGGTAGCGAGTGTCGTTTCAGCTGGGGCACGGCTAAAGATCTACTTGACGCCCAAGGTAGTGCGACCAAGGTCGACTGGCCGATAGACGATGATGAATCAGGCATGCGGGTGACGGACTTCTTCTCGGCCGGACCAGATGGTGTACAAGATAATGGATCTACTGAGTTGGCGGCCTGGTTCGGCACGCCTGTTACGGAGGCGGTGTTCTGGGGTCCTCACGGCTGGTTTGGAGCCACAACAAACATCTGTCGATAATGCATTGCCGATGAACCGACGATATATACACATGCCTCACGGTCTCTAATCCGGATTTGGCACGACGCACAGTTTTGGTACATGACGCCCACATGTCAGCCGACGGAGCCAATTTCGACGAGATTAACAATTTAAAATGCTTGTGCTAGAATAAGTTTGAGGGCGAAAGGCTCCTAATATCGCAGGTCAGATGGTCCTTTGCTCGACATTCGTAACAGAATACGAACAATTCGACATGTGGCGAGCAAGCAACCGCGGCGCATGAAGTCCATTCAGCAGAGGTCTGTTACCGAGCAGCAAAGCCTACCGTCCTCAGTATGAGTCTTCAAGAAGATAAAATTGCGGATTAGATTGCCTTCAGCGCATTTTGTCTTGCGATGCAGAGGGATCAAAGATAAGTCGCGAATCCAACGACGGCGATTCATGCCTTCATGGAGTCTAGGAGGTTGTGAATCTAGCTGTTGGCAAGAACAAACAATGCGGTAGGAGCGGAATTGTTATCGCCACTTTGAGCTCGATAATGACCTCCCGTAGCATCAATTGCACAGAGTCACTCCAGTCACCGGACAGGTACCAGCGGCATCCTTATTCTTCTAGCCGAGATTATGGTTCTTAGTCGACGCAATGCTCTGTCCGCGGAACGCCATACGTCGTCCCAAGTGGGCGAAATTGTGTGGAATTCGTTTCGGCTAGTCCCAAGATCATTCTAAAGGAATGATCACAGTAGGCCGTTACTTTGATCACTTATTCTACACCGTGATTACAGAAGGATATTAGCGATGCAGAGCTGTGAGTCAGGTATGGCAGACGGAAACACCATGAAAACGACCGAAAAGTCGGCGGTTTAGCGATGTGCGCGTCGATGCACCCCCATCATCATTTGGTCGCTGCTGAAGAGTGTACCTCATACTTTATTTGCAGGGTAGAGCGAAGCTCCTGTAATACCACCATCTGCAAAGCCAAAGTCTCAGTACTTCCGTCATTGTAGACAGCAAAGGTCGTAGATAAGTAGTAGATTATAGTCAAGTGAAGTGCCTTGTAAACCTGCCACCCAATTCCTCGCTCGACATGCGATTGGAGATTTCCCGCAGAACTGAACCAATCTATAGTGTCCTGTGGCGGGCCTCGAAGTCAGCATTTCTCCAATAGCACAAACGGGAGTCACGAAACCTGACTCAGGGGCACAACGTCCTATGACGACCATCGATACACCCAAAGCATGTCTCGCGACTCAGCGAATCACACAGATTGGGCAAGGGAAATTCAATGAAAAGAGCCTTACGTCGTCGAAAAATAGTAATCGTCCCAAAGATAGTCGTAGTCTTCGACAATGACCCCTACCATATCCAGCAGCGGCCTCCCCTTCAACTTCGCCGCAAAGCCCTGGATAGATTTCCTCGTGACGTTTTCGTAGAAAGCTCCTCTCATCCCCCACCACGCCATGCCCCAGCCTCGACTTTTCAACTCTTCTCTCTCGACTCCACTTAATCCTCTCGCGCCTCCAATGACACTCTCTTCGACATCCTTCTTTGCAAGCTGTCTCGCTGCTACCTCCAGAGCCAAGCCCAAAGCCCACGGTCTCCAGTCTCTTTTATTTCCCTGATATCTTTGTAGCGCCAATGCGTATACCACAGGCCGTAGTATCCACATCGCCTCTGCTAGCTGCCCCTGCACACTCGTGATCTTTCGCACCAGCCTCTCAGCACTCTTGATCTCATCCGCACCGACGACCCTCCTTCCCAAGAACTCTGTGATGCTCTCCCCTCCAATCCCAGAGTTCGAGGGCAGTTGCGGTAAGCGCATCCCTGTCCTCGGCATCTTCCATTCTCTATCACTCGGCCCCTCGCCTATCCCATCCAATGCTACACTGCCACTACTGCCGGCGTCATCCTCCACTCGCCTCTCGTGCCTTTCGTCACCGACACCCGAAGCAACGACCGGCCTCCCTCCACTCGCTCTCCCCATACACAAACGCAAGACAGCTTTGACGACCTCCAGCACGACTATAACCCGCCACCGCACCTTCTCCCCGGCCCGCTTGGCAAACATTTCACATAATAACTGCGTGTACTGTATCGTTCTCAGCAGCGCCGCACATCGCCCATATAGGGATGATGAAAGCTTCCAGAAGCTCTGATACCGCGCAGCAGGCGAAGGCGGGGTGGGCGACGGGAGCAGATGATTGTTGTAAGCGGTCAGGAGGGTGAGGAAGGTCTGCAGCGATTCGGAGGTGATGGGTGTGTCATGAAAGCGACCGGGGATTATGTAGGTGAGTGAACGGAGGGCGGACTCGATCTGGGATACTTGTGCTGCGTTGGCTTTTACGAAGGAGGAGTAGGAGGATAGCCATTGGGAAGGAAGCTGGAGGTAGGTTGTTGGGATGTTGGTTTGGAGGCGCGCTGAGCGGGTGGGCGTGGTACTGGAAGGGTCTGGTTGTTCTACGGCCATAATGCCAGAGGGCTGTGTTATCGGACTGGCTTTGCTGTCATATTGTATACATGTTTGGCTCGTCGCAAGAACGCGGTTTTGAGCCGAAGTACAGTCAGCCCTATGATCTCTAGTCTTGCCAGTCCAGCATACTAGTTGTTAGCGTCTTGGCGTTCTAGTCGCAGTCCGTAAATAGAAGCAGAAGTAAGGTAAGGTAGTCTCGGGCAGCGCCCCCCTAAAGGGTCTGAGGTTTCTAATACTGAACCAGAAGGTACTTAATTCTGCATGATGTTTACTGCCCGGCTAGCTGACGTTTGCAGCCAATCTCCTTGAAAGACACTATCATTATAAGAAGACCAACTTTGAATGATAAGGAGGGTCTCGAAGAATGGTCCCATGCCAGTCTAGACCTCCAAATCACTGTGCAGGATGAGTCCTCTTCACCGCCTCGACTACTCCCTCCCCTCCCTTCACCATTGTCCAAAAACCTACAATTTCCAAACCCACACTTCCCAGCAGCTCTGTCCACTGACTCTCTGCACGCTCTTGACCGGCGAGTAGCACCATCATGAGTATGTCATTGCAGCTACCCAAGAGTGGTACCCCAGTATCTGGGAGTATGAACTCACGAATGATCAATCGTGAATAATCTGGCTTCATTGCGGCGGCAATGTGGGAGAGAATCGTCCGGCATTCAGCCGTTGGCCAGTCGTGAAGTATAGCCCGCAAGTGATACATTCGGGCTCCTACACACTGAACATTAGCCAACTGTGAACGATCTCAGGCAGGGGGTATAATATAATGACAGGCTGCAGCTCAAGAACTGGCCGACCCAAGCTAGGCTTGACGTTGTTTACCTACCTCTGATGGGCTGCGGTGCAAAGAAGTCATGAGCCATGGACTCAAACACCGTACTAGTTCCCACAACCGTCTCCTGGTCTTGCAGCACCATTCTACCAACACAGGAGAACCTGTCGTGCAGCATTTCGAGATCATGACCTTTACCACCGCCAACGTCTACACAAAACGTAGCATGCTCTCCTCTTTCTGCACCATCGATTAGGTTCGCTTGGATAGGGTAGAAGTCCATCCAGCTCCCTTGATTGAGGCCTTGCCGTCGCCCAGCCATGTAGGAGTCGAATTGCGCGGAAGCTTCCGGGTTCTTTCTCAACTACCATACAGTCCAAGGTCAGCGTTGAAAATCGTGTCGGATGCGTTAGAGACCTAGCACCCAGGAGATGTCCTGCAACTCAAGAAACAACACTTATGCAGAAAGAATGCCGTTCAGCTTACGTACCCACTCGAATTTTGGAGAACCGACTGCATATGCAAATGGCGATTTCACCGAGTCTGCAGGGTTCGTAAAGTGTGTAGACTTGAGGAATTCATTGAGCTTGGCCAAGGGTGCAATCTCGAGGTCATATCTGATCAAAAACCATCAGCAACAGTTTACGACAAGTGACAAACACAAACCGAATCTTGACACCGTTGGAGAAGGCTTCCTGGGCGAGGGTCTGTGTCACGTAGTTGGCCTTGTAAGAATGGACTCCAACCTCATCGCAGACGCCCATGGCAGTAAGAACACGCATCAATCGAACTTGTTGACGTACACTCCAATCAGCGATTTGCAAAGGTCAATATGCTTTTACCCTCACTAACCGATCAACTGCGGGTCGCCGATTACAGTCTCCTGCACATCCAGGGTGTTGAAGTCCTCTTCTTTCTCCATTTTGGAGGTGGCAGGTCCTGCTCGATCTGCCGAGTTTGCTGCCAGCTCGTTGAGATTCAGAGCAGACTCTGCGCTGGCAGCCAACTTGGACAATAGTCCAAGCTCGACGGCTACTCTCAACACTGCATTTTGTACAGGCTAATATATGCACCGTGAGCCATACTTTGACAGGTCTATTGCGAATGGAATCAAGAATTACCTGAGCAAAAATCCGGAGGACAGATTCCACAGGTGTTTCCACCACGTCCCTTATGTTGGATAACTTTGCGACCACACTGGCACGTGTTGCAGGATCGAGCTGATGCTGACTAGAAAGGGTCTTTCTGATGTCTTCAAGTAGAGCAACAGCTTGTATTTGGTCGGGTGACGAGGACATGGTGAGTCGTTGACGAGAGAGTGAGCTCAGTAAGTATCGACTCGTTAGATACTGAGGGATGACTGTCTTTAGTATTTCAACATACGTCAGGCTTGATTGGTGATACTTGAGGCTTATAGCATTCACTCAACACCCCTGCTTACAGAAGACTTGTTCATGCACGTTGCCGTGTGTTCATGTGAATCACGGCGTAGAGGCACGCCAGATCAATATAGATTTGCTTGAGCATACCATGCACTTAGCTGTTGGCTCAATCACGGATCGCAGGATGAGAACTCGTGTTGTGCAATCCCATACTTGTGTGGTACTGAAATTCGGATCGAAAGGCGGTACAGTGCCAGATCGCGGAAGACATGACGAGCTCTGTTCGAAGTCTAGATTCGTTCCAACGATATGGTCACCCTCTCATCGCCAAGGCTTCCATGCATATGTCCAGATGGCCCCAATCAATAATGTATCCGTTCATGCAAGACTACTTTTTTCTTTTTCAAGGATATATTCGTTCCCAATTCCACGATGACCCAAGAGTGACATCCGAGACCGAGAGTTTCCAGTGAACCTTTCGGGCCCATCACGTTAGCTAGAGATTCCCACTTTCAACCCTGTTGGCTGAATTTCATCTGTGGTTATATATTCACTGAGAACTTTGATCAGGCCTCAAGTCATAAGATCTAGCCGGACTTCAAGCTCCAGGGTTCTCGCTGGCTGTGGTCTAGCACTACTCACGATCATTGACTCAGTTGGCGGCCAACTCTATCACTGTCTTATACCTGAGTCACTACCTTAGCACGCTGGGACTCTCTAGCGTAAGCGACTCTATGGCTGAGCCCAACAGGAATACTCGCGCACCCCCTGCGTATTCGTTCAGTATACTGCATCGTATCTGTACTGCATTTACCTATGTTCGAGATAAGGAGCTCGCTAACAAGACTGGGTAAGCCTGCGTCGGCCATCTTGCCATATCATCGATTATTGAAGGCCGAAAAAGAAGCCCAGCTTTGCGTACTCAGCCGACTGTGAGGGGCGGCAAAGACATAGACCCATGGCAAGTACTGCGGGTTGAGAGAGAGCATTGGATACATGGACTGGAGAATGAGCAAATGCACTTCTTAGCTCGACTACACTTTGAGGAGGCACTCGTCCGGAATACTAAATAATCGCGCGATAAACAGCCTTGAACGTATTCGAAGGAGGAATTTGTAGCGGCTCCAGTACCGCGATTGACCCTCCAGATAAAGGCTCCCCGTCCCATCATCCATGGCATTATCGGATTACTGCTCGAAGGCCATATCCGATGTCTGTATTCAGGGCCTGCTAGCCCCTCAGTTGGATACCTAGTCTGACGAAGAAGCGGTGAAAAGGCGTGCCACTTGGAGCCACGCATCTCGACTAAGGTACCTTACTTCATCGAATACGGAGTATCGAGAGTCAAGTCACCGTCTTTTCTGATGTCTTAGGCCACTTCTAGAACTATTTGCCGCACAGCACGGACACTAAAGCCGCTAATCGTCCTAGTGCCCACGTGAGACAGCCCTAGGTATCACGCTACGGATTCAGCTACTTTATGCTTGAGGATTATGGAATCAGGAGAGCTTCGTGCCATTATGATAACTAATCAGCCGCACATCTTCATACAAGTGCCCGGCATGAGACTGCATCAAGAAACTGGCTTTGCGCTTTGTCGCTACCGACTAATACAATCGCGTTCCGCAGAACATGCCACGTTTGTCAAAACACGAGCACTGGAATCTATCTCGTTAGGTACGAGAACTACTGTCTTACTACTGTCATAATCACCAACATGTCCCAAAATTCCCAGTCTGATGGACCTACCGAGTCTTCCCCCTTGGGGAGACCCAAGCGAGAGGGTAATGACTCTCTCTGGAAGCGGGCCCGTCGTACCCTGGGTACCAACTCTCTGACTTTCCTGCAACCTGTGAGTAGACCTACAGGTATGTCATCTTCGTCAAGTCTGTGAAGCGCCCCCTTCCCATGTCCATCCACAACCTCCCTCCTTCCTCTTATGACTCGATGCGAGAACAAAGTTTCAGGAGTGTGATATGGAAAGTTGGATTAGGCACGCAGGGAATCTGCTGCATTTGCACCATCCTTAGGCCATCTGAAGATTATGCTAACATTTGCCGATAAGGTAACACTACTGCTGCTTCTGGGCCAGCAGCGCCAAGCAAACGACGAGAGCAAGTGCGCCATGCCCAACGGTATGTCTTATGATCGAAATCACTAATATCTTCAATTCTCTGGAATTCCCCTTGGCCCGAACACTTCACCTACATAGGTCTGACTTCGCTTGCTGCAGCACACATCGTCAGAGAACACAGAATTATATCAAAACGCTTGAGTCGGAGGTGGTCCGTCTTAGAGAGTCTGAAACGAAATTGATGCAAGAACGTGAAAATCTCTCCGGAGTAAGCGATCAAATCCTTGGTCTCAAGATCCTAAGTTGATGTGGAATTTAGCAAGTTGATTCTCTCAGAAACCTGTTGATCCTCAACGCAATTCATCTGCCGCCTAGTGTGGAAGACGTTTCCTCAGAGCCAACTCATTCTCAGCCATTTCCTGATCTTGAAATGCCAGCAACCGTTTCCTATTCTGCTGACGACCTCGACCATCAACGGCTGCATGTCAACTTTCCACGTCAAGACACCAGTAAGAGACTCGGCTACCCGACGCCAAATTTCTCAAGGTCTTTACCTCATAAACATCAACCACAGTCCGTCTCAGACCTTCCAAACGGTTGGTTTCCACCTTGCTGAAGTCTTCATTATCTCCGGCTGAATCTACTGCAAGACTTCTCCCTCCAATCATTGAACGTCTCGTCGGTTCAAACGGCATCGACTGATGTCGGAGCATCCGCATTCGTCGATACCATCGAGACTGCGATCGACTTTGTCCTTGCTTTAGAGCACCCTTGCATGTCTCATATCCCGTATGGAGACCCAGAATCCAATGACCCTGCGAACCATATGATGATGGCGTCAACTCCACTCGTCGCTCGTGCACCGCAGCCTCCCCGAGTCAATCAACAGTGGACCACTAGTGGAGCCATCATCAAGGAACTATTGAAACTATCTTCGAGCATCAACTTGGACGGCGAGATAACCCCGGTGGAAGCGTGGCATCTTTTGCACGGTCATCCTGACTTTTGGAGGCTGGATCAGAGCCAGATTGAAGGTTTGAAGCACGAATTGAGTGCCGCTGTGAGGTGTTGTGGGTATGTTGCCCCACTTCTTAGGATTTCGCTGTTGCAATGCAGTAGCCCACATCTTATTATTAAGGGTTTCCTTATTTGGAGCAGGTGCTGACAGGTCACTATATAGTTTTGGAGCAGTGCTAGACGAAAGAACATTCTGGGATGCTTTGGATAGATTGCTTGCTGCTGGCCTAAGGTCACAAGGGCGTTAGTCGATGAACGAATTCGCTTGTGCCTCAACAGTCTTTGCGTGCCAGGCGAGATGGGTGGTCATTTTTGCTTGCAAATAAGCTATCTAGATGGGAAGAAATGTCAGTAACGTCAAAGTCGGAAGTCAGATACACACAGACGACTTTTCTACAGGAGCTTGAGAAGCCGATGATATCCCCCAGCAGTTTTAGGGTGTAAGAGATCTCATTACCTATAGATTTATAAATGGACAAGAATGCCTCTTTAACTAACGTTTTGCATCCAAAGGTCCAAGTTTGCCTCCGTTAGTTGTCATATCAACTAGAGAATTTCTGCAGTACCAGTCCCCATTATCACAAACCGTCGATCCAGTATAGACCAGAGTGTTGTACGTGACAATTGCCAGGCTATGTCTCATCTTCAAAACGCAAAGCCTGGCGTTTAGCCAGTTCTTCCATCTCTTTTCTCCCGTCTATCGGTATGAACCGCCTCAGCTGTCGATCCATGTAACCTTGTGGGATTCCTTCTAGCGCCCCGTCCCTAATACCCATGTTCATCCGATGGATGTACTCTTCCTTGGGCCGGTCATCCTCTGTCCTTTTTCGATCGATGTAGACTAGCATGTCTGTCTGCTCGGCTTCTTCTATCACGTCAAGCGGACGACTACCATCCTTTGAAGGCCAAAAATCCACAGATAGCATTTCCTTCGTGTATGAGAACGGAACGCCTTCATTCCGGTCAAGGCTACGTTCATCGTCACAAGTTAAAGTGTAGATTAGACCATACACTTCGGCCCCTGCATTCGAAGTCTGCACGACATTGGCATAACCACGATTGTTAATCATCCAGCGATATCCTGGTAAGCGCCCAACACCCCTGAAGATCGAAGATGGACAGCGTAACGACATCTGTTCCTTCCAGAGGTTGCTTCCATATCCGAAATACATGGTTAGCGACGTCTTCTCCTGCTCGCGCTGGAAATTTGCAAGCCTAGATTTAACATCATCCGCGTTTTCATTGAGGGGAATGGTCTTCGCTGAAGAGTCCGCCATGCTTCATAGCGACAAGACTATTCTGAAGCAGAGGAATCAAGCTCTCGCGTCCTGATTTAGGATACGATAGATGCTTTGACACGAGTAGAATGATGTTTTGAACGCTTATAGTCCTTGCGACGTTCGCTTACGTTGCTCTCCATATGCTGACTTGGTGCAGGGAGGCGATGTTTGTGTTTGAGACAGTCGAACATACTCCGTATGAAGCACCCTTATTCTAGAATATCCTAGCGTGTGCAGTATCCTTGAAAAAGCTTGGCGCTGAATAGCATCCCACTAGAATTTGCACAGAAGTACGTACCTAGATACCATATTTAATATCATGTAGATCAATCCGTAAACTTTTGCTATCCCGAGCATTCGCGACAATGGGTTTTGATCGTCCTTAGTCAATGAAGCCTTTGTGTCCATTGCGGCAGGGGCTTTAGGTAGCGACCATGGCTCATGCAAAGCCTGACCTAAGGCTGCACTGTTATGGACTCTTCTTCAAGAGTGACTATCGAATACACAGATCCGTCTGAGGTCTACCCTCTCTTCGGCAGCAATCTTTCACTTAGACTACCCCTGAGGGAATTACATTGGTCATCATCCTCGCGCCCAATACGTTCTATCAGCACCCTCCAAATAGAGTTGGTCTCCGCTGACGGACCAAAGTCCAAGCTCGAGCCAACATCGACTGAAGACCCCTCTCAAGCTCAAGCTCCGCCAAAGGTCGACGGCGGTAGAAAGGAAAGAAGACACCAGATACCTGGACTTCGACGGACGCCCTATCTGAAGATATATCTCCTTTACTGCAATGATGTTGATACATACAGGGCAAGCTCACGTAAACAGCTACGTGAATGGGTGAAAATTAATACACAAAAAATACAGAGCAGTACCTCTCTCAGTAAACAAGAGAACCACGATGCCTCCGAGTGGCTCATCATACATGTCGTTCCCCCGTCCACATATGGACCGACAGACGAGTCTAGGCCGACCAGCAACAAGGATGATAGCAACCCCGAGAGACAGTCTACCTCTAGTCGATGGCCGTCGCGCAGCTCCACAAGTGTACTTGAGAAGTTACGATCAGACTTCAACAGCTCATCGAAGACCGCCGTTGACCGAGTGGCTCAGATCCAAATCGTAGAGCCTCCCATCGACGATGTCAGACAGGTCGACCTGCGAGCAGAAGATGGGAAGAATGGTTGGGGTGACTTGGTATTCAAGCTCAAATCTCTTATACTAATGTCTTTCGATTTAAGAGTGAGTCAGTACGAGGAGGACATTAGAGATAGGGAAGGACAAAAGAAGGTTTTTGGCTGGAATTTCAATACCTTTTTCGTCTTAAAAGAGGGACTGGCAATGGGATTCGAGAACATGGGGCTGCTTGATGATGCGTTGACGGTATATCAAGAGCTAGCCTTTGGTTTGAGGGCTGTCATTGAGGAACAGCACATTGGGGGAGGGGAGCAGCAGACAGCTCATTTTGTGGACTTCACAGAGGACCTATACGATGACTTCAAGCACGCAAAAATGCTCATTGTCGACACAATGGATAAGGTCCCAGAGATTGGGCAACGAGTAGCTGACCCAGGCGCCTCGATCTTAAATACCGACAAAAAGCCGTTCCGAGAACTGATCCTCACTAACAAGATCTCCTTCTTTGACTTCCAGTGCTATGTATTCGCGCGCCAAGTCTCTCTTTCCCTCCGGCTGGCGAATGCGTTCAATAAACAAGTACGCTCAAAGGATGTCTCAACTTTTCAGAATGAATACAAGAACAAAAATGGTGGCCAACAAGGTGGAGCAGATCTCAGAGAGCCCGGTGATCATAAGCCAGAAAATCTTATCCTTTTGGCTGAAGTTGCGAAGTTATCTACCGAGTTCATAACTTCTACGGCCCGCACAGTACGAGAAGACGTCCAGAATGCCGTCCTCCAGGCCCAAGCACGCCAAGTCGAAGAAGAAGAGAACGGAATATCAATGCAAGATGAAGCGATCGATAATTTCGTCGAATCATGGTTGTTCTCTGCTTGCCAGTGCATCCTCGAAGCGACATCCGCTCGATCGCTCGCTGGTCAGCTTGATCCGCTTCTGCGTCAGCTATCGTCAAAGACTACCGGTACCGAGACCAACGGCGATGGGGATCATCTTGAAAAGAACCTTGGTTCAATCCACCATGATGGCTTGCCGGCCCGAACAAGCTCCCTGCCACCACCAAATACTGCAAAAGTCCTGGCGCTTCCCAGACCTTACTCAGTCGACTGCATAGACATTGCGAGCCTCTCGGCACCAGGCGGTTCTCATCCGGGTGCTCAGGAATTAGCTGCTGAACAAGGAGATATATTGGCCCTGAAGAGGCGAGTACTTGGTCGCCTTGGCCTTCGGCATGGTAATCGGCAGAAAAGACTGGCCGACCTGGCTCTATTTTCTAGGAAGCAAAACGAGGAGATGGAAGATGTCAAGCTAGATGATGGAGATACAGCAAGAGATACTGTCCACCACATGAGCAAGTCCACTGGTGATAAAGGGACAACTACTACTGGCTTGTGTAACAGAAGTCTTCGTTTAGCTCTACTCTCAGGTAGTGAGTTCTACAAGGAATATGAGGTACACCCTGATCATGTCCGCCAAATTTTGAGGAATTCTGATCATGCGGTCAGAGTTTGACTATATCAGCTCTGGCACATTACGTTGTAGGCAATCGAAATAAGGCGGCTGAGGCGATGACTACAGACCTTGCCGTGGCTCGTTTGTAAGACACTGCCACCCCAAAGGTCTGAGTAGTATTGACCAGCTGTAGTCAACAAGAAGACTACGCTTCAGCCGCGTCATATTTCCGTCAATTAGCACCCTTGTATGCTAAAAACGACTGGTCTGAGTTGGAGGTTACAATGCTGGAGACGTATGCTCAATGCCTGAAGCAGCTTGACCAGATCGAAGAATATGTGCGAATCAAACTGAAAGCGCTCGCGAAGATGATCCACGGTCGTAATCAGCGTCCTCTGGAGAACGCAACAGGGTATCTTGGCGAAGTCATGAACGCCTCGATCTCGTTGGGCGCTGAGATTTCTGTCGCAATGAACGATTACTTTGACAATATCCAGCTCGGCAAATACATTCGTCACTTCGCCGATCGGGATGGATTTGAATTGCAACTGAACGTACGAAGCCTTTTGCCAGTGGACCTTCCCATTGATTCCATGCGGGTGAGTCTCCTTTGCGTAGAAGAGGATCAGCGCTCCGAGCTTTGGATGGCTACCGCGGGGCCTCAGATAATCAAACAAGGCTTGGGAGAAATAACGCTTGAATCAAATGTAGGAACTGATAGTGCTTGCTCGGAGCTAATCGCCGCTAAATGTGACGTGTAGATGATGCAGCCTGGCTGGTATATCCTGGATAAAATACATGTCCGCTCTTCAAACGTCAGGTTTACGCTCGATTCCTCCCCTACAACACGATTCCCTCTCTTCCCAAGGAGCAGAGAGTCGGTTCTCTCTTTGGATTCAAACAGCTCTACGAACGGACAGCGTGTTTTGATTTGGCCTAGGTCCGACAGCCTCGATACCCATTTGACACATTACGAACGCATGAATCTTGAGCAGCCAAATTCAATTAAAGTGGCGATATCTGCTGGGCGGAATGAAATCACTAAGTGCAAGCTGTCCATACGAGCTGCTTCGGCTGGGCTGCGGCTGCATACAGCAGATGCAGAAATCGTGGACCAAAAACTTAAAATCTTGGGGAGGTCTCAGCCTGGTAGTATATACATGAATGAGATCTTAGCGGACACCACCGTAAACATCAAAATACCCTACTCTGTCGAGACTGACCCACGAGAGATCAGTGTGCGCGCTTTTATCGATTACACAACGCCAAATGGGGACTTTGCCTTCGCCTGCAGTGCGAGCCTTCTGATTCACCTGCCTTTGGCTATCAACGTACAAGACTCCTTCAAGCAGGCTGTACTAGTATCGAAATTCACCGTAGGCCTATCGACCCCGGTGCCTGTACGTATATCAAGCTGCCACCTCCAAGGGAACAGAGATTTCCGAGTGCATGCGCCAGCTTCGCCAAAGATTGCACTTGACGTCTTTCCTCGTCAGCCACTTTCCCTGGTATCGAAGATCTACCAAACTTCGGCGCACAGGGACCGCAGAGAGGCACCTCAAACCAAATTGTTTCTCAAAGTGGAATATTGTTGTTTGGTTGAAGACATCAGAGCAGCGGTCGAAACAGTGTTCCTCGCCGACCTCGCGACCACGCCTCTCCAAAAGTTCTCACGACCGCTGAGACGCTCGCTACCAGCAGCCTTACACCTACTATACGCAAGGCAGGATCTCGAAGCTATTGCAACTCGCCGCGTAATCCTCGTCAACCCTTTCGAGGAATGGGGTTGGGACGTGGTGCTAGCAGGTCTCCCCCCCAAAGACGGTGCAGAGCTTTGCACATGGTTGCGAGGCTGGTATGAGGTTTGTCGCATTAAACTCCGACAGTTGATAATGCTTAGCTATCTGTAGAAGAATCGTACGATCTCTCTCGACGCAGCCAGCTTCTCGTCACTTGAGCAACACCTTACGGTACCAGTTGAGATACCACGGATGCAGGTTGTACAAACAGCGAAGTTGCGACGTTTCGTGAGATCTGCAATCCCAGACAGGGACTCAAGTCCGGTCTCGATTGGACATGGGCTTCCCATGGAGCTATCAATCAGCTATACCCGGGTCTGGGAATTAGCAAAAGCTTCAAAGACAGAATCGTCGGCGCTGGAATTTCGCTACGAAATACAGGCAGATCCAGACGCGTGGCTGATTGGGGGACAGCGGAAGGGACATTTCAGTGCAACGGTAAGCATGATCCATGGGCAATGACTGATGGAGACGCTCACGTCGTGTGTAGGAGGCGGAAGTCAAAAGATTCAGGCTGCTGCTATGGGCGCAGAAAACGGGGCATCTACTTCTTCCATCGGTGGACATTCAGCTGCTTGCACCCACACTCCCTGCGGGCGACGACACAGAATTGTCAGCGGAACCAGCAGTGTCCTGCGAACTGGATTACCAGAACCTGGGCGATACAATACTAGTTGTGCCTGGCCTGATGAGTACGACAGTCAGTGTCGACCCTGGTGGGAGTGGAGGTGGATGGCTAGTCGAGTGCAAAGACAAGAGCCCGTGACGTTCATTACACTCACCTTGGATCACGGTGGTCGTGGATACATTCCCTCATCATATCTTACCTTGCTTTCAGTTCTCGCCGTGATCGGAGCGTTGCGATACTGTGGATCAATCTAGGCTCTGAGGCTTTGAGCTACGTGGGGACCGAGGCAAGGCTGGAGTGGAACCCCCAATTCAGGGTCATATTGTTGAGGCGCTAGTCTTAGTTCGGCCAAGCGCCAAGGATGGTTGACCGCTTAATTTCACCACCGACTTCCTGCGAGATGTTAAGTAAAACAGTTCTACAGCTGATATGCGTGGATCGATCGAGTCTCCTACATGCGCAGGTGTGCAGTGAAGGCATTAAGGACGATCTGAGAGACTTCGGTGCCGTGTCATGGTCATCGGTCTGGTTCTCCCGCTTGGCAGACGCCTCAGAGGTTTGGTGTAATACTACATGAAGTAGTGTACCGTACTCCGTAAATGTTTGCACAACCACTAGGAACAGCCGAATACGCTCGTTGGCGAATTGAGCGATTGATAGGGCTCGAAAGCAGCCTTCCGTTTGGAGGTTTATGCTTCCCGCATCGGGACGCACTGACGAGGTGAAGCTAGCCTGGAATTCAAGATTTCGCCCTCTACCTCACCGTCCACTTCCACAATTCCGCCGGACCTGCACCTTCACCATCAATTGACCACTCTCCGACAAGCAATCAATTGACCTCACATCCACTCAGAGGATCAGTCTTTGATCCCTCAACACCCCAATTCCGCCACTGGCAGTCGTTGCCCTTCACACCCACGTCTTCGATCTCCTTCAGAGCCAGTATCATCAGATTCCTAGTGCTTCACCGTTGGATTCGTACACACATACCTCCCACATCTTTCCCGACCTTGCATTTGCCATGTCAACGACTACCTTTTCCAACCATGCCTCCTCCGAGAAGATGGGCGCATTCGACTCGTACGATGCGAGCTCCACTTCGACCTCAGTTTCTCTCCAAGATACTCCTAGCCGACCACGGTCCACCTCAAGCCTCTCAAGCATGGATGCGGACTCTCCATTAGATACGGTGGACAAGAATAGCAGAAAGGTTGACATGTCGGACAAGGTGGACTTCGTTGATGCTCTGAATACGGCATTGGCTGCAAAATCCAAGAACCTGGGTATGGTCGATACATACGGGAATGAGTTTCATCTGCCAGATTTTACCATCAAGCAGATCCGTGACGCCATCCCAGCTCATTGCTATGTGCGTTCCGGCTTACGCGGTCTATCGTATGTCGTCCGTGATATCGCCTTCCTCGCTGCCATCTTCACCCTTTTCCACCTGTTCTTGACCCCGGAAAACGTTCCTTCTAAGATCACTCGTGGTCTCTTGTGGACAGTCTATACATTCCTCCAGGGCTTGTTCGCCACGGGTCTCTGGGTCCTCGCTCACGAATGTGGCCATCAATCCTTCTCGCCATCCAAGACGCTCAACGATACTGTTGGATTCATTTGTCACTCGGCCCTCCTAGTTCCATACTTCTCCTGGAAGATCTCGCATGGCAAGCATCACAAATCAACCGGCCACATGGAGCGGGACATGGTCTTTGTCCCTAAAACTCGTGAGCAGTTCGCTTCCAAGATAGGTTACTACGTACACGAGTTGTCCGAGCTCGCCGAGGAAACCCCAATTGCCACCGCCGGCACTCTTCTAGGTCAACAGCTGATGGGCTGGATCATGTATATTAGTACCAATGTCACAGGCCACAACTCTCACTTGCGCCAAAAAGAAGGTCGTGGTATTGGGAAGCAGAACGGGTTTGGCGGCGGTGTCAACCATTTCAATCCTTCAAGTCCACTGTACGAGGCAAAGGATGCCAAACTGATTCTCGCGAGTGATGTTGGTTTGGCGGTCGTCTTTGGTACACTCCTCCTGATCGGCAAGAACTTTGGGTGGGCCAACCTGGCGGTATGGTACTTCCTCCCGTACTTGTGGGTGAATCACTGGCTTGGTAAGCACTCACTTCGAACAGACCTGATCAACTCTAACCTTGCACAGTTGCCATCACATATCTTCAGCATACCGATGGCCAGCTTCCCCACTATCACGACGATGTATGGAACTTCACTCGCGGCGCTGCTGCGACCATCGATCGCGATCTAGGATTCATCGGCACGTACATCATGCATGGCATCGTTGAGACCCATGTTCTCCATCATCTCGTTTCCACCATTCCCTTCTACCATGCCGATGAGGCATCCAAGGCTATCAAGCCCATCATGGGTGTCCACTACCGCGCCGACTGCGAAGGTGGATTTTTTGGCTTCCTCAAAGCTATGTGGACCAACTCACGGATGTGTCATTGGGTTGAAGCATCCGCCGAGGCCAAAGGAGAGGGTAAATCGGTGCTATTTTACCGAAATCGAAACGGCGCTGGCGTACCACCCATGAAAATGACTCCACCTACCGCATTTTAAAGCACTGGAGACGCATTAGCACATCAACAAATGACATACGACAATGAGAGATGATTCACGACGCGCATCCAAGACATATAGACCACATGTGGCAACGCGTCCAATTCTAGAGCCTTGCCCCTGTCACACTGTCCACAACGACTCGAACCCGTTTAGTGTCATAGCCATCTACAGGCGTTTTTCAGTTGAGGACTCTCCCTTGGTCCTTCGCGGCGGCATCAATTATTCATATGCCTGCTGTCCATGAACTTGGAGACCTGCCTAGGGCACAGTGGCCAGCGATCTCCTTTGGCATCCCCGAGCATCTGAACTGGTTGGTGGCGGAATCTTTTTGGAACCAGCATGTTTGGATGTACCGTTTGGTTGGGATGAATCATCAATTTATAGAGATGCTTCTTTCGAGTGTATCTTTCCAGCGTATCAACGAGCATTGCACATAGACACGGTTGTTCGAAGAGAAGGTAGATAGGTATTTGAATAGATATTCTGGCTGTATCGCTCATGTGGCAGTCAAAGCAGACGTTCAACTTATGTTTGCCAGTTTAAAACCCTGTACCCCATCCCAATGTGGTTGAAGAAGTTGGGATCCCTCATGCCTTGCAACCTGTTGCGAAATCCTTCTCGGCGCGAGCGGCTGCTGACGAATGCCGATGCATGAGAAAGTGGGGTAAGATGGCACATGGATACATGATGAACAAAGGAATCCTACCGTTGGGTCGACAGCCTGTCATGTCCGCTTCCATTATTTATTGGTAAGGTAATCATTGTATCCGCCCGGCATCCTTACTCTTGGGTGGATACACTTCTATGGGAAGGATGAACCTATCACTTGTTGTTGTTCACCCTCGACCATTAGGTCCTTCAAGACTACGCCTTTCCCTCTTCCCCTCAAATCTGTACATACTCCCTAGCCTACCTTCCATCCTTCCCCTCTCCACTCTTACCATGCATCCTCTCCATCCTCTCCATCCTCTCTTTCTCTTTCCCTCTTTCCAGAATCATCACCATCACCATTACCATCATTCGATCTCATCTCGTCTTTCCCATTCTTCTTCGCTTAGAATACTTCTTTTCTACTGTTGTTTGCTGATGCTGATGCTGATGCTGGTGCTCGATTTGATGGTGCTGTGATGGTGATGCTGGATTTGATAGTGATGTGGCTTTGATAGTGATGTGGCTTTGATGGTGATGTGGCTTTGATAGTGATGTGATGGTGATGTGGCTTGAATTTGCTTGAATGGGGGTAGGATGGGGGTAGGATGGGGGTGGAAATTGTTGTAGGGCGGTGGAGGGGTGATGGGGAACGGGGGAAGGGGGGGAAGGGGGAACCGGTGAGGGGAGGGGATGGGATAGGGAGGGTAAGTTGGGGGGAATCTAAGGGGAGGGTTATTAGGTCTTTATGTGGGTGATTAGGACGCTGTGGGAGGGTGAATAGGACATTATGGGGGAGTGATTAGGACTTTATGGGGGAGTGGGTGGAGTGAGGGAGTGGTGTATTTTCCGTCAGACGAGTTGATATGGTATGTACCTTATGGAATGGACAAGGCGAGCTGAGACTGGGTCTTGAGAATTGGACGAGGGTTTGGGAGAGTGTACGAAGTCTCGTGATTGATCTATTGGCTGACGAGATAAAGCCGGCATTTTACCGGCGTCCATAAGATAAAATCCATATGTAGAACCAAATCCGTAGCCCTTTCGCTAGGATCTCGACAGGCTTGCGCTACCCCAGTGTTGTGGCATAGATGCTATGAACAATACCCAAAACAACATTTGCCGGCCAGCTGATCAAGCTCTAGAAAGTCAATATTTGAGAGATGTGCCGTCGGTAGATGGTAAATCCCCTTTTCTTCCTTCAAAGAATTGGTATAGATATGTCTTTGGCTGACAAAAACCAGGCCTGAAAAGTGCCAGGTAATGCGAGATCGATATGGGTTTGAGTATCCCCAACCAAAGAGCGAGTGGTCATCGTGTCGCCGGTTGCAGAAGAGAAAAATAATGGAGGAAGTATCCTAAAAGACCAATCGATGCATTGCTGATAGATTGGTGTTCGGGTGGGCTATGATGCCTAGCTGAGTTGTGGTAGTTGTGCTCGCTAGATCGCAAATGTATAAAAGACAGTATTGGTGTGAAGAATCAAAGAATCCGTGCGAAAATGTAGAATGTGGATAAAGAACAAGATAGTGGTTTGTGAATGTAATACAGGATGTTATTGATCAACAAGTTGTGGGGGATCTAGAAGTATGTTCTGGTAGATAGTACGTTTAGCGGCGACGTCGATAATGGGAGCTGTAAACGAGATCAGTTCCCGCTTGAAACATTGTATGTGGCATCACTGACCCAGAGCCATCAATCGGACTCGGGCATTTCTTCGCCTGCTGGGATCCATCCGCACGTTTGTAGATCAGTGTCTTGGCTCTAAAGTCCTCCAGGTCTTCATACGCATCCTCGGTTTCGCCCGAGTCGGCCTCGAGGAATTCGCGATCGCGGCCTTGGTCGGCACTCGTTGGACGCATGCCGTTGTGTATGGGTTGATTCAAGTGCGAAGTGTCAAACACGGTGCCAAACTCGCGCTTGGCAGTGCGGGCCGACAAGGGCATTGGCATGGATTGAATAGACTGCGGTACAGGTGATACGTAAGGGTCGTAGCCGTTCGTGTAGGATGGAGAAGGTATGATAGGTTTAGCGATACTGGCAATTGGCGTCTTGAGCTCGTACTTCGGCTCCATCGCCACATGCTTTGGAAAACTCTCGGTGCGGAGCGGAGGCAGCTGAGGTGGTCCGAATCCACTGATATCGAGAGGGGTTGAAGTTCGTGATCCAGTCTGCTGTTGTGGCGGTACGTAGTAAGATTGCTGGAATCCGGTGTGATTTGGAACGTAATTGTTCATAGCCGAAGGGACGTTGATTGATTGAGTCAGCACGCTTGCTGACGATCGGCGATGGTCCATAATCGGTCGATAGTCTGGATTTTCGGTATATGTTTGAGGTTGATTGTAATTTGTGTGATTTGTATACGGAAGAGTCTGGTGTTGCATTTGGTTATATCCGAAATTCTGAGGAGCCGACATCTGGCGAGAATGTAGATTGGTAGGATATTGGAAGCCATTGGTATTCTGCAGACCGTTGGCGTTCTGCATGTACGTCTGCGTTGGCTGAGCCTGCAGCTGTGGAGGGGGAAATGTTATCGTAGAGGCCGATGTGCCACCGAAGCTCAAATGATTGCCGTAAGAGTTTGCAGACTGGACCGGCATCGAGACCGGGATTGGGGCCGGGACAGGTGGTGGAGGTTGTTGATAGCTTGCTGGGGTGTAGCTACCTTGCTGCTGGAAGTAGTCTTGCTGTAAGGATGGTCGACGTCCAGTACTGTAAGGCGTGTGGGAGTCCATGCTACCGTTGCTGATTGAACGCGGTCTGTCGGGCATGTGTTGTGGTGTCCCAAACCGATCGGGTTGTGCATAAGCTTCATCGTACTCCCCTTGGAAAGCCTCATTGGGTTTATCCCTACGCCTCATGCGAACGTCACGACGTATTCGAACTCGGCATCCTTGCTCAGCCACGGTTCGGCTCAGGGGTGTGCTCTCCGAGAGGCCTGGGAACTTCTTTGCACTGAAGACGGCGAACGGTATCGACTTCACTTCCAGACGGAAGTGGACATGAGCTCGTGGCGCCATGGGGTGACTGCTCAAGGGGTTGTCTCGCGCCTTCGGGCTTCCTTCCGGTGGTTCGACGTCGGAATCTTTGGACTCTTTGAGTTCCTCGAAGAGACTGAAACTTAATCTGTACAAGCCTTCATGACGCACCGAGAGATCTGGGAAGATGAAGTACCCAGCGGGGTTGGGACGGTCCAGATAGGCCATACCAGCCACGGGTGAACCCGTCAAGACCGGAAATGTTGGTGGTGTCAAGGGCAATCTGCCTTTGGCCATGGGACGAGCGTTCTCCAGCGTGGTAAAGAGGAAGAAATTGGCATTGTGGGAGAAGGTGATGTCAGTTTTAGCCTCGCGTTCCCCCTCAAACACCTTGAGTTCGACCACTGGCGGCGGATCGACAGGACGGCGGTCTGCAGAAGCTGGCAAGAGGTCAGTGGGAAGTCTATCAGAATTGATGCTCTAAGATTGTACATTTTGCGCCAGATCCACAAGCTCTTGCGCGTTCCGGTTGCTGGATGACCTTCAGCTCGTAGGTCAGATGGCGGCCGTCATTCGTCACTCTGGTCACCGAGTTCTCCGTCTCATTGTTTACGGCGAGGATAGATGTCATTGTCACGATACGCTTGGCTTGCGAGCCAAGATCTTGATCTTCCAAGCGGATTGCCGTTTCTTCACAGCGTTCTCCTACTGTACGAGCTCATGAAAGCGATGGATATGGAACTGCGGAGCACTGGAGGGACGACTACCATGTCAGCATACTACCGATTGAAACGCTGACAGGCGAGACAGAGTCCGTCTTGGGTCGCTTGACGGCTGACCCGAGGTAGAGCGAGAGATGCACGGCTTACATTGGGAATCCCGAGAATGCGGTTTACAACGTTTTGCCAAACGTGCCAGATCGCGCGAACGTAACGTTGGGGAAATGGAGAATTCACGATGCTTCAGCAGTGGATTTGCGGTTGAAGATGCGTGGGAACACCTGGGGTGGGTCCCTTGGCTTTGACTATGACGACTCGGCGGGTCTTCCCCGTATGCGCAAGCTTGAGGTAAAAGCCCCAATACTTTGCACGAGTACTGGCGTCTTGGGGGTGTCGCCGCGAGATGGGCGACCCGTCAATAGTGGAGGATAGCGAGCAAAAGCGAAATCTGAATCTGAATATGAAGGCAGAACGAGATAGCAGATGCGTCAAACGACTGGGCCACCTGAAGAGGAGGCGCCCGCTTGAGCATGGTTCCAATTGGGGAAAGGCGGAGAAAGCTTCGATGGTCTGGCAGAGGCGTTGCGCTAGTAAAGAGGTTTGGCACTAGTGGATGCGACCGTGGGAAACCCGATGGGCCCAGGGGGGACTAAGCAGGTCTAGCCTGGCCCCTAATCGCTCCCATTTGCAAAACCCGCCAATTTGACATGGTCTTGGCTCTTGGGCCTCCCGATAGTGCGGGATGGGAGCGCTACTCCATTGCAGATTTAGGCATTTACCTTAGCTCATGGGCCATGGCTGCATTTAATCTTTGGTGGGGAGAAAGCCACGGAGCTAGATAGAGTATTGGGTGTTACGGAGTGGTCACCCGGTAATTTGAATAGTATGACATCCATTATGGGCTCTACTTGCCGACCTCAATATTGAAAACCATTGGGATGATGCTTCCGAACGTGTGGCAGGGAAGATAGCGAAGAAGCGGAAGTCAACCTATCTCCTTTGCGTTGTCAATCTTCGCTGATCAAACAGGACACCCATTGATAATGCCTGCTCCGACTACGGGCAGGACGCTATCGTCAGCGCAGCCGAGCCGAAAGCACGAACGAGTTATGTTGCGTACCTGGTAAAGTAGTGCGTCAGTAGCTCCGCCCAGAGACAGTGTGATCGACGAGGAGTTCGCTCGCAACCGAGGTCTCCAAGGTACGGGCTAAGGTGTTGCTCAACCCGTCCGCCAATGATGGATGGTCCCGGTTTTTTGCTATAGCCACTAGGCGCTAGCAGGTGCTTCGTCGTTGCCGCCGCAAGCATTGGATGAATGGATTACCACGCTGGTGACCACTCACAAGCGTTCCCATCAAATGACCCACAGTCGAAGTTTTAGCGGATGGGAGGGCCAGCGGTGCGCACATGAATGACAGGCCTATTGGAACCACTGACAGCTGCCAAGGAACTCTTTCAAGACGGCCGCGACAATGGACAACGCGGGTCTTACCAAGTAGATGGTAGTGCTTCACCTGGCTTTGAGACAAGTGACAGGACATTGCGCCCTTCAAGCCACCATGGACATCCGTGATGTGTGAAGTCAAGTCCGGTCTCGGCTCATCCGTTCTACCTATCGTTCAGAAGTCAAAACGACTAATTCTAGGTGTCTGTGCACTCCGTGCGCCAGTCAAGCGAGTTGTCTTCCCTCCATTGAGGGAAGCTCCATTGAGGGAAGGACCAGCTAGTTACTACTGTGGTATTCTACTGATGAACTCGAGTATTCTTGACATTCTTGATTCGATCGACAGCTTGATAGCCTTGACTGATTGTCCATCAGTCCATCTTTGCCTCGTAGATCAGAACCACTCCTCGAATCTTCCGATAAGGCGCAAGTGTTGATCAATCAACTCCTTTCCTCCTGCTCGGGCCGTCAATCGCTTTTGAGCCCGTTATGCTTGCATAAATCTGCACAGCAAAGTCGGGCCGACTGACCTCATGCCCCTTTCTTTCTGCATCTAAAGGATCGCTTGTTCCCAGAGTCTATCGAGCATCCAACGAATTGCTGCCTTGTGTTTCTTCTTCAACCAACAGATCCGGGCTCGGTACCTTTTAAGATCCGGTCCACAGAAAGATGCAAATCCCGGTATTCGAACGTGCAGACGGGAATATCGATGCTCGGTGCATCGCCCTCAAAACCATCCAACCACCCTCCGCTTTGCTCATCACCAAACCACTCGCAATCAACAGTGGCTCACAACATGTAATCTCAATCGCCGCAAAAAGGTGAAAAGGTAGCCAGCCCGCGCAGTTTCAATAACGGTCGCACGTTTCGCATTATTGAACAGCAGTCTACCTCTGTCTGACCACATCTGCCTGTGCTACTTTATTTGGCAATGAGAAGATTCGAAGGTATCGAGTATAGTGGTCTACCAAGGCCTTTGGTCAACCCGTCTAGCACTTCAGGCTTACTGTCATCCTCTGTCGCTCGGTACACTTCATTGCTCGCGGAAGAATTCTTAGCTGAACCCGCAAATCTCATCATAATAATCTTGAGAAGTATGAAGCCAGTGTCGAGGACGTGAAAGAGCGCTTTATCCACTCATAGATATCTTGTATAGCCTTGCCAGATCCCGATACATCGGTCAATGTATGCCAGTTTCCATGCAGCAAAATGGTTTCCGGGAATCAGAATTATAGCACTAGAAGCGGAGACATCAAACCTTTACGAATACATTCTTCCAGGTAAAAGGATTGCGATTCCCAAATGCGTTCCTCGTGATTCTCATACCTGAGACCACGTCTCGAGTCACAGACCAAATAGTTCTAGTCCTGAACGAAGTCTTCACTAGATACGCCATATTAACCTCGTCCATCAATCTCCAAAGTGCGTGCACGACCCTCAAACCCAATAAGAGCCTGAGTTGACGACTTGGCTTGAGCTGTCACGAGCACGTCTGCTCGAAATGTTTACCGCAATCACTTCAAGTACCGCATCCGACACACTGCGGAGAGCTTTGTAGATATGACACACCTACTGACAAGAAGAGACCACATTGAATAATGCCTGGTCTTCTTTCCCACGCATGAATCGGTGCCCTGTCTTGACGGCTGGATTTGCCTTGGATAGTACATCCTTATGTCCCATCTACACCACTTGGCAAGAAGCCTACCTTGGCCCAGAGACAAGACTTAATACCGTAGCCGCCCTACAAGACTGATACAGTTACCACAGACGAGAGCGCCGTGGTATCAAGTTTCCATCACTTCCGCAAACCGCACAGTGAATTGTACAAATGGCAGATCGGCATTCGGTAGGACAATATTAAGTCTGTCGGTAAGCCGCCCCCGTCTCCTTGCCACAAGACTACGGGCATATCATACAATAACCAAGACGTAGACAAGGAAACAAGACAGAAACACTCATGTACGCCTTCACGCGGATCCCCTCATTCCCTATCCATAGTGTTAGGATCCCAACGAATGTCTAAGACGCCGCCAACACCCACGCTAGTCATATCTATTAGTGTCATCACCGCAAGACGCCTTCACGATACCTCCCAAACCCGAGCCTAGAAGTGATTCTGGACATAGTCAAGCGCCAGACGAGTCAACTCCACCATCTGCGGTATGCGGTCCTTGAGCATCGCTCCAAGAACGAGGACCAGCAAAGGTATCTGAATTTGCGTCAGCCTCCGGGAAAAGACGTACTCAATGAATGTGTACTCACCCAAACCAAAAACAATTTTCGATCACTACTCAGTCTTTTCATCTTCTTCGCATGAGCAGTCACCAATTGCTCTCGCTGACTCTTGGTCAAGCTAGTAGTGCAGAGATTGATGTTGTCAACCACCGAAGGATGTTCAGCTTGATCGAGGGTCTTTTCACATTTTCGGTCCATGAGTATTTCTCCAGCTACGCGCAGAATTGATGCTTTCATGCTGCTAGTGCCGCTTTCCGATTTCTCGGGGTAGATCTCTTCGTAAGCCGGAGGTGACGAGTTCTGCCAAGTGAGAAGCTCCCACCACCGGTAATCGTTCTCCTTGGCAGATCTAGAGATGTCGCTTGCGATTCCATTTCTAGCATTTCGTTGAGGGACCATTTGACTGATCCTCCTGACGACCGGATATGCTTGATAGTCTGGGAGTGCTGGGATTGGTAAATTTGGCAGAGTTCTGTGCATGCTTTGTTGGAATTGCTGAATCTGAGCTACGAGCTGATCCCTCCAGGCGGACATCGGAGGATTCCCAGCGAACATGGATGTATATGGGGAGCCTTCGCCTAGTGAATCTCCAGTAAGGTAATTCTGCTCGGCTGCTAAACTATTACGCCTTGACCGAGCATATGCATGAGATGGCGTCACGGGTCGACTTCTATATGCCCGGCCTAAGACTTCGTTGACTGGTGTTTCATCCTCGAATGGGTTGCTTCTGGTATCAGCGGATGCAACTCCTGCTTGAGCTGGTCCAGATGATTTCGACGACATCACGCTGCTTGCTCGGCTCAAGTGCGATGTGGGGGTAGCCCCTACGCTTCTAGGTCGGGTGCGATCATCCAAGGCATTGCTCGCGTCGTAACACTGTTCAGAAGTTGCCATATCAGCCGGGGTGAAGCCTTTCAAAGTCCGCAGAGTCGGATCGGCACCGGCAGATCGAAGTTTCCGTATGGTTTTGGGGTGACCGCGAAGTGAGGCCACGTGCATCGGTGACAGTCCATTCTCATCCCTAATGTCTGGGTTGGCTCCTCGCGCCAAAAGTCCCGCAGTGAGGCGGTAATAACCAAGGGAAGCGCTCAAGTGCAGCATACTTTGCCCGTTTCTCCCTTGTGCGTTGAGGTTTGCCTGATGAGAGCTATCGTCCAGATCCACCACGTTCAGACAATTTAGTGTTGCTGTCTCGAGATCTATCAACTCCGCCATAGCTACGTTAGAGCCGGATACTGCGCGTTGATGACTACCGCCCTGTTGTGAGCCGCCATGGGGTAAGCCGCCCATGAAAGACGCATTGGCACTAAACATGCTGATTATATGTCGCGCAGATTCGCTAGCATCGTTCATTCCACCGTTCCATTGACGATTGACCAGAGTCAATGCATGCTTCATGAGTTGCTGCTCATCATCGTCGATATACTTGAAAACGGCCAGCTTGTTAAGCGGTGACACTGCCATTTGCTCATAATTATGCTTGAATGTGACCGGCACGGTACCGGCTTGTGTAGCTGGAGGGACCAGGCAGCAAATAGCGTTCTCACCCCAATAAGTCGTTGTGGTCGCCTGGGCATCTCCAAACATTACTTCAAGACCCTGACGGAATCCACTACCTAGGCAGGTGACTTCCATACCTCCAGCTATCGAGCCTTCAGCAGGGGTCAACTTATTTATAAATGGGGATTGAGGGGACTGATGGGGCTGCAGCACCCTTGTAGCAGAATATAGCGAATCTGTAAGGGCCTGCGCGTTGCTCTGCTGCATACCATTGCTCTGCACTCTAGAAGTGGGGGTCGGTACCCGACTTGGTCGTGCTGAATTGAAAACCGAAAATGCGGAGTCTTGCAAATTTTCCATACTCTGTGACCGCTGAGTAGGCGAAAAGCAAGCTCCATCGACTGCGCTTGGGGTTGACGGGTTCGTGTTATATTGCAGGGGCATGTATTGCATTGGTAGTCCATTCGGGGGAACATAAGTAGGCACGAAACCTGGAGCCTCACCATGCCCAGGGTCCACGGACTGACCAGCAGGTGAGACGCAGTTGCTCGAGAAGGTCGGGACATAAGGAGTCTGCAATTTGGTCATTGTCAAATCGTTGGCCCGTACCCTCCCGGAAGAGCTAGCTTTTCTCCTCTTGTGCTGCTGTTCCGATAATGCTGAAGGAGAGGCGGGGCGTGAGAGACTCTTGAGTGCCAGCGTTGTTGACGTTGTTTGTGAGGTGTTTTGAGGCATTGCGTAAGGACTGATGTGTTGCGCATGGAACTGTTGCTGCATATTTTGGAGGTCGTTTGTTGAGTATGATTGACGGAAAGATGCCGGTCCCTGAATCAGCGTAGGTCCTTGGGAAAAGATACTGATGCCCGGGATAATAACGCCATCGGGAAACGTAGCGCCTGACGCTGGCATGGTGCAAAGAGGTGCGTGAGTCTTATGATCATCCGTGATTACAATAGAACCACTGATCTCCTGCGCAACCACGTTGTCTCGGTAGTCTTTCAGTGTGAAAATAACCCTAAAATTGATTAGTACCATGTAGATCAAAAAGACGTGATAAGATCAGTACGTACTGAAAGCCGACCTTTTCCTCTTGATGGCGACAGTAACATGCAATGCGCATTGGGAGGTCGATTTCGACATCATTATCCGAATGACGAAAGTCCTGGAGGTCTCCTCCTTCATTCCTCGACCCTACTGGCTTAACCCAGTCCTTGACCTCGTGTGTATTGAATACAACGGTTCTTTTAGCCTCATCCTTCGTCCACTCTAACTCCTCCTCAGGATTCTTTAATTTCTTTCTACCTGCTCGTTTTCGTTCCCTTTCAATGCAACCCCCACATACGTGTACAGGGCCACCGTTAATAGGCTTATCCTCGTCATCCTCAGGTGATGTGGAACCATCTGAAGATGAGCGGCGGGTCTGCCTAGGTACGATAGGCTGGGGGCCTGCTGCACGAGCGAAGGCTCGGGCTCGCTTTACTTCATCATACATTGCGCTGGTGCATACGAGCATAGCGTGTAACTCAAGCATTTCCGGTGTCTTTTCTGGAGTCGGTTTTGCTACGAGCTTCGCCTTGGACATCGTGTAAGACTGCAAGTGCAGCTTGGTGACACCTTGTGGGCCAGGGGTCAACGTCAGTCTTACGGGAATCTGAGTCTCAACACGCGATTTTGTAGGGAGCTTGTCGACAAACAGCCTAGTATGCTGGAAGGGACCGGAAAGGGGTGCGTGCGAGGTGAAAGGCATGGAGGCTGCAGGCTGATGAGCCACATCTGCCGGGCCAGAATGTATTGATTCTGGGGTTCTGGACGGTACGTTGACTGGCCAGGTCGGTCCCTCCGATGGCTTCCTGAGCATATTGCCATCGACAGAAATGTCACAAACGTTTCTTGTTGTCTGCTGTGATTGTGGTGGTGTTGAGGACCAGCTGCCCTGATTCTTCATCATCATTGACAAAGATGTCTCCCTAGAGCTCTGTGAGAGATTTGTTAGCTTATGTTACTTTCAAGCAATCTCTGTTTTGCGGTAACATCAATGGTGCCTATCAGGTCTGTATACCTTTGGTCTTCCAGAATGTGGCCCGTTTCCATCAGCGAGGCCGAAGTTTGGTGACGACCTAGGAGGTACTACTCGGGGCCTAGATGATGTAGGGTTCGGTAACATATCCAAGCACGTTATGGGACTGCTGGCGGCGCTTTCGAAGTCAAAATGAGACTCCATCGCACGATTGCTGGTATCAAGGTCTGGAGAAGGAGATCGCTCTTGCAATACTTGAGCTTCAATGGGAGATTCGCCAATAGCTATAGCTTTGAGACCTGGTGAGTAGTCGGCCATATATGTTCCTCCATCCGCATCCACCGCCCCAGACCGAGACGATTCCGCCGAGTCGTTTCGCTTATGTTGGTCCCTGAATGAACCGGATGAAGAAGAGTCTGGCAACGACTCGGCGAACTGAGTAGATGGAGGATCCATGCCAGTGGAGGTTGCAACGATACCGGTGCCATCAAACTTGTGTGATGGTTGAGAAGTGGTCGAGAAGAAGTTTTGCGAGTCGTAGAGCGTTGGGTCGAAGTCAAGCCCGTGCTCTTCCAGAGCCTCGGTCATACTTGTATCCAGTATGCGCGGAAGGGATGCAGGGAAAGGGTCGTCGTTGGAATCCATTAGTCCCGAGAAAGCTGCCTCTTGGGTTTGTGCAGCTTGTCAGTCCTTTACTTGAGCATGGGCTGCGATGTGATGCTTGCAACGCTTTCGGATTTGGTGAGTAAGAGCCGGAATGGCCTGCAGAAACACCGCTGTACGCTCATGAACACTGTATTGGACACCTTGGCTAGGGTTCGGAGCAGAGGCTAGATAAAGCTGTGATCTCACAATGTGTATTGTTGAAACAATTCTTGCCGGTGGAAATCTTCAGGCATCACGCAACGTCTGGTAGCAAATTCTTACAAAAAGTTGAAGCAAGTCTAAGTAACGTACGGTAGGCGATCTTGTGCATTGCGGAGAAAGCACGCTAGAACTATTTTCATCTAGCTCTATCTAATCGTCTTATCCGAAGGCAAAGAAGTAAAATATCACAATAGTACATACCTTATGTATAGTACATTTACGCAGATACCTTTGAATACAAGGCCTAGATACCTTACATTCCTCTCTACGGGCGTTCATGAAGATCGTGCGAAGCGGCATACAGAATTTGTATGTATATTCATCCATTTCATGGAGCATCCTGTTTCTCACTCATGCGGCCTTGGGGAAATCCTCCCGCATGATCGAGATGAATTTACGATTTCTAAAACTTGCATATAATGATCTCTTCTGCTGGTGGTAATCTTGGCACTTATCCCTACTTCAATCACAGCCCACTATTCTCGCGATTCAGGACAGTCCCTCTTGTATATGCTGCCTGAGCCAGTCTGGATAAGAGTCGGTCTTGATTTGGCGAAACACCTACAGGATATTGGCCAAAGGGCCCGTCATGCCATCACATTGTTGATCAATGATGACTCTTGACCCCTCAGCGCAGACCATCATTGTACATTGGTACTATAAGTCATACCAGAGTGTTCATGATGAGTTTCCGAGCCCAATCCAGTCAGATGGTCGAATCCACCACAAATGGGCAGAGGGCTGGGGTGTATCTACTATAACTAACAAAGTCGATTCATATCCTCATTCGCGCTCCATGGAAAATGGTCTCGAAAAGAAGCTGTATTCTAAGCTGTCTTGCGGTAGGCGTCTCCGAGAGATTGACAGACAACTGTCGACGCATCGCGGGTTTCTATGATACCACAGGGTCGGCACCAATTCCTAGAAGGTTCAAGCATAGAAAAATCTCGGACTGATGACATGAATTGACCTCTCGTGTTCCACTGGGACAGACTTACCTCAAGTATAGCTCGTGCTTAATAAAATGTTCGTTTTAGTGGGAATATATCGAAGTCTGGGTACCAGTTGGACAAACTCAGCTAGCGGAACGTTTCCGAAATCGTTTCTCTCGACGTCTATTCGCACGATCTTGGTTTGATTTCGGAACCTCTATGTAGTAGTCTACAGCAGGAGAAGAGATCTTATCGCGCTTTTCTTAACATACACATCGCCGTACATTCACAATTGAGATATTGCCCTTCAATCGGGTTGCGGATATTGCTTGCCCCACGCTGTGACGTGTGCTAGAGACAAATGTTGATTTTAGTAATCGACGAATATCAAGGACCATCATGATCTAGGCCACAGTGATAGGTAAGGTATAAACAGGATCTCTGAACTTGTACGAAATTAATGCTCTTTCTCCGAGTGCGGCTCGGTCATTGGTGATTGCCCTTCTTGACCTTCCTAATTCGACCAGCGTGCGTCGAACCTACCGAGTAAGACCTGCCACAACGGTATTCACAAAGCCAATTGCAGAGGAGACGTACAGATAAAGCCAGTCCGCTCGGTTGCCGTACCCATCTTACAAGTTCGGCAGGAGTAGACCTCAAGTAGGTACGAGTGTTCGTACATATAAGTAGGTTGCTTTCTTTCCTTCCTCACCCATATTCGTTTCGTCGATCGTCATGTTGAGCACTATTGCTGCTCTCCTTGGGGTGTGGGCTGCGGGCACTAGTGCTCAATTCGTTCCATCACCTACTGACCTCACCACCACAATAGGGTATGCTGGGTATCAAGTGAGATACAAAGAAGTCCCAACTGGGATATGTGAACAAAGCAGCAATGTCAAGTCGTACTCTGGTTATGTCGACGTTTCGAATGATACCCATATCTTCTTTTGGTTTTTCGAGACAAGAAATGGTGACCCTGCAAGCGCACCGCTGACTACATGGTTAGTTGAGTCTCCTTACTTTATATCTCGGGCTGTTGCGATGCTGACACCTCTCCTAGGATCAATGGAGGTCCGGGAAGCAGCTCAATGATTGGCCTTTTCCAAGAGAACGGGCCCTGCACGGTAGATGCTAATGGAAACGTGCTGAACAATCCCTATTCGTGGTCTGAGACCAGTAATTTGCTATTCATCGACCAACCTGGTGAGCCAAGCTACTGCCTTAGCAGTGCCAGCTTACACAGTATCTGCAGCTCAAGTAGGCTTCTCGTATTCGATTCCCGCACCTGGATACATCAACCCAGCAGATGGAACTGTTGTCGTTCTTTCAAATGCTTCGTGTCCTGGAGGGAATCTGACTCAAGGCACATGCGGAACGTATTCAAAGCCTGTCGCTGATACCCCTACATCGACCTCGGCGGCTGCACCCGCATTTTGGGTGAATGTTGCCGTACTATCATTGCTGAATTATGTCTGATTGATTGTCTAGGCTACTCTTCAAGGATTTATGGGCGCCTTCCCACAGTATTCGAGAGGGACATTCCATTTCGCGACCGAAAGCTATGGGGGTTGTTAGCATGCGCTCCTTGACGGACGTCATATCTTGAGGATTGACTCGCTAACTTTAGTATCTTCAGGACATTATGGGCCTGTTTTCAATGAATATATAGTAAATCGGAATGCTGAAGGGATTGCAGGCGCGCATAATATTAGCCTTGGTAAGTCTGACATGCATCCCCGAACAATTTTGTTCATGGTCTCAGTCTTTGGTTAGAGACTGTCCTTATAGGCAACGGCTGGTATAATCCTCTGATTCAATACCAAGCCTACTATAATTTCACTGTACAGCATCCCTCCTTATCGTCGAGCAGAGCCATCTCTCATTGATTGCAGGTATCCCCTGGGAATACATATGACTACCTCCCCTTCAATGGTAGTACCGCCAACGAGATATACAACAATCTGTACGGAACTGGGAACTGCGTGGATCAGCTGATATCGTGTGCGAATACGGCGGACAATGTGATTTGTTCGGCCGCAGACAATTACTGCGCACAAAGTAAGTGCTCCGCAATGAATTATGTCTCTTGGGCGCCAAGGCACCTTTAAAATGCCATGACTTTATACCCTTGATACTGACGTAGAAACAACTAGACGTTGAGGCGATATATGACAACATCTTGAACCGAGACGAGTATGATATCAGGGAACTTCAACCAGATCCATTCCCACCGACGTATGCCTTTCCCACATCGTTTTCTCTCACTTCTGGCATTGCCTTCCTTTACGAGCGAACCTTAAATCTACAAACAGGTTTTACGTCCAGTACTTGAACACGCCCGCAGTACAAACAGCAATTGGGGCATATGTCAATTTTAGCGGTACGTGAATACCCGAGCTATACAAAATGCAATGCTATCTATTAGAGGCTCACAGCTAACCCAGTATCCACATAGAATCATCTACAGCTGTTGGTAATGCATTCAATACGACTGGTGACGATGGCAGGGAAGATAATACAGTGGAGGATATGCTGCAATTGTTAAAGTGCAAAGTATCCCGAAACCAGTCCGCCTATAGATAGCTGACGTCGGATGAAGGCAAGGTATAACGGTCATGATGTACACCGGAGATGCGGACTATAATTGCAATTGGTAACTCACAGCAATCTTTCTGCTAAAATTCGTCATTCCAGTGAATTAGTACTGATTCGTTGAAAGGCTTGGAGGTCAAGCAGTTTCGCTCGAGGTCAACCAGCCTGGCTTTGAATCAGCCGGTTATGTCAACATCAGTACATCTGACAGCGTTGTCCACGGGCAGGTCAAGCAGAGCGGCGCCTTTTCGTTTGTCAGGATCTACGACGCTGGACGTAAGCGTTGTTCTTGATCTCCTCGTTCTTGTTCCCTGTTTGGGAGCGTCATCTTTCTCGATATGTCTCATAGCTTAAGACCTTGCTCGGTCAGGAAATACTGACCTTCAAATGATCTAGACGAAGTTCCCTTCTATCAGCCGCTGGCAGCGCTCGAGATCTTCGAGAGATCGATCAACGGTTTGGACATTGCGACAGGTCTGACCAAAGTGACCAGCGGGTATCGAACCGTTGGCTCTCCTGAAAGTACCTATAGAGAAGGCAACTCGACAATCCAATTTTCGACTGTTAATAAGACAGCAACCTACAACACCACGACAAACGAGCCCAATCGCCTGTCGAGAAAAGGCAAGATTGTAGACAGGGGGACCAATCAGGGTCAGTGGGGTAAAATCATCAAGCCATCGAGAAGCTTTGATGAAACCCTATGACTTTATTCAACCCCAATCATAGAGAGAACAGAATGAGAAAAGAGATATCTATACCGCTACATTCTTTATCATACCGAAATAGCTCCCATACTCTAGATCCCACAATATATGCACTTCCCTCGGATCGCTAGTGATGTCCACCAGTCAAATGTTGCGACCTCCATCTCGTAAAATACTCGAGGTGTAAGGCAGACTCACTGCGTATGGCCGAAGCCTTATTGATACGAGGCGTCACACGTACTTTGGTCATAGCCTGTTGTGGTTCTAGATCAGTTATTCATCAAAGTTGAAACCGAGGATGCTCACTCGTGGGCCGAGCAAGCTCACTCTCTGCGTCAACGTCAGCCGGCCCTCCCCCTTGGATGGGGTTTGCTTCGATACCGGTCGCCAGCTCGTATGAGACAAAGAAAGCAAATGCCGTACTATCTGGTACAGCTCAATACCGAGGTCATCTTATTGCCATTCCCACCAAGGCCGAAGTTGAGGCCCAATGTCAGACAGTCGAAGTCTTCATTGCTACTGTCCCCGCTCGGTCGGCCAATGATATCTCGAAGTGCTGAATCTAGTGCCTCATAGTTGCTAACACACTGACGGGTATCATAGGGTTGTAGACGCTGCTATCCGTCCGTCCAGTTCTGTCAACCTCCATCATCTCAGACGCTTCATTAAGCCACAACATCTACCGTCGCACCTGAAGCACTTTGGAGAGAGCAGTCCTCCGACATGCCACACTTCTGGCGCCGTAGAGCCGTCAGGATCACCCGACAGCAATCTTGATGACTCGTCTCCTGTGCACAATGGCGCCAATCATAACGATATCGAAAATTCGCAACCATCTCCGGCACAAAATCTGCACTTCCTAATTTGCACAACATCCGCAATTTCCATCAGAAGTCTCCAAACACTGCTCCTCTCGGCTAGTTCTCAAAGCAGCAAAGTCGATCCGCGCCTCCGCTCCATTACGGTGCCACTGCTCCCACCTTCGTCAGAAAGACAAGCAAAGCGATGGAGTGAAGAGTATTGGCCTACGGCTTACAAGGGAGGTAATCCATATGGTCCGCATCCTGTCATTGTCGATCGTACTTCGCAGGAAATCCACAGTCAGGTTGGCCACTTCATGAGCCTTGCAATACGTGCGGGAGTAGCTACATCGATTGAGAGGAAGGGAGAGTCTTTTGGCGCTGTGATCATTGAGCGAAGCCGAGGAGGAGGTACAGAAATTCTCGCGGCTGCTGGTGATGCCCGATGGGAAGGTATTGTTGGCGATTTACGGCAAGGATGTGGGAATGCGGTGGCTCATGCCGTCATGAGGGCTATCGGAATGGTAGCGAAGAAGAGACGATCTTTATTGCAAAACGAACTACAGGCTACGATTTTACCAGACTCTTTCGTAGAGGAACCACTGACCCAGTTAGAGAAGGATCAGTATGCCAAGTCTACATTGGTGCCTGGTGGCTACCTTTGCCTAGACCTCGAGCTTTACATCACACATGAACCGTGTGTCATGTGCTGCATGGCTATCAATCATTCTAGGTTTGGAAAGGTCATCTTCGGCGAACGTATGCCACTTACCGGAGGCCTCACCGCTGAGCATGTCAATGATGGCTCTCTCAACATTCAGTACGGTGGTTATGGCCTATGTTGGCGTCAAGAACTCAACTGGAAATTCATGGTTTGGCAATGGGTCAACGACGACGACGTGCACATGACATCAAGGTTAAGAGGCATCCATGTCTAAGATTGGGGGCTTACGCTCCGGTCACGGCCCTTGGTACACTTGAATTACTACAACTACGCAAACAGCCATCTAAAGTTGAGCAGACTATAAATTGCTGTATCTCCTAGGAATTCCAGTTCTCTTCAAGCCTTTAGAGATCGCCCGCTTTTCGGGCCCGAACGAGTCAGGACTTGGAGGAACATTTCTAAAGTATGACCTTTGAGCCAGAAATGTGTACGATAAAGCTTGAATACGAGTCAGATTTCGCTACCCGAATGCTAGATACATTACCTCCCACTGCTTTCCGCACGACCTGAAGCATTACTCCCTGCTTAGTGGAGGCTTGCTGTGAAGGCCGTCGTATTCGTACGTTAGAACAAATAACCGAATGATGAACATGAACTGGATCGAGGTGGACGGTGGACGCAGTTTTTAAGAGAGTTTGCCTGTCAGCTGTGTGGTGACTTCAAGTCTATCGATAGGACTACCTCAGGGGAAAGGGGCTTGAACCCCGGGCTGGGCCCCCTTCTTGGCCCGGCCCAACCCTGTATCTCCCCAGTCCGGCAGTCCCCACTCCCCAAGGGGTCCACCCAAAAGCCCCGAGGCTTCTTTAGGAGAGTAGTTCTGAAATATCTCCCATGAGAAATTCACTACACGGCACCTCCCCGAAGGCTTTGGGACGGGTCCCGTGGCCTTGACGCCGTTCATGAAATCATTGGCTTGTGAGAATCTTTAACGTTGGAAATTGTCTACGTAGTGCCTTACCCGATAGTTCTCCGTAGTGCTGTTGTGTCTTGCGAATAGAATATTAGGACAGGGTATCTTAGAACCGACCAGAGGTTACGGGACGCAAACTCGATCAAGTGCGCTGAGTAGTTGAAACCTCATATCGGAATGAGGTAGTCATGGGACCGTACTCTACTCGACAAAAGAGGATCGAAAATGGGAAAGCTGAGGAAGTGGTTATCTGCGAGAACAAGCTATGCATGCTATGAGTCACTCGCAAACATGTATCAAGCGAAGTTGCTGATAGACTCATTGGGGTGGTTGGGTGGGTTCGCCTAGTCTGATTAGCCATTCAGTTGCTATCAGCCCTACTTCTGCGGGTTTGCGGGGACATTTCCAGAGAATGCCACTGCGTTCTTGGGATGGACCTCGATTTTGAGAGGAACGGCCAATAGCTGCAATGTTTGAGGTATGTCCTCCGAACAACCTTCGGACCATCGGGCTATTGTTGACCATGAGCAATAGTCTCACGCGAGCGACCGATATCATTTGAGACTCCACCGAGCGCGTAGTGTAAGAAAGGGTTGTCTTGATATCAAGGAATGGGTTATTGACGACCGGTAAGGTCGTGCTTACGAACGATGAACTCGTAGAAATACGTGCTGCACAAAGGACCTTTGAGGTAGATAAGCCATGATCACACTGGCTGCTAATATACTGATCCCGTAGGGCGCCTACATCAGGACTGCCTTAGGTCAATTCAGCTTTTCTCTCGTTATTCTCAAGATCTTCACCAGTGAATTCTATGTGAGCAATAACATTCGGGTGTTTGGTTTGGAGGGCTTTGCTGATCCGGCAAACGTGGAGTCGATTGGAGCCCTGTTCGCCCTATATGGGGCAGGAGTCCTCGCCACAGGTCTCTTCCGCAGACAGCAGGGCAACAGGCAATTCTTCCAGGTACGGACCCCGCAATCTGCTGCATTTCGCGAAGGCAGTCCAAGTATGCTCACTGTTGTTGATGTTTTTGTAGGAGTTGGGCGAGGATGGGCTGAATCATAAGAAATTCCGAACATCAGGCAATGTTGTAGTTATGCTTACCTCGCTTTCCGTTGCTGCGTACGTATGCTTGTTGGCATTGACCCTGAAGCTCTAAGCTCGGGTACTTTCGTGGTCGGCGACCGAAGTTGTCCTCATCCAGTCGTAATCCTAGATGTTCCCAAGCTATTGTGCTCTACTTGAAGCCATTTGTGCTGGTATACCAACGTAGGAACTACCAGGAAGGCAGACACGAGAGCGATTGCCCCCGGATGACCGAAGTGGGTTGCACAGCACCTGTGCTGTTGTTTGACACCATGATTGGATGGAATACATAGGAGGAAGATGAGTGAAGGATGCATTGTTGCAGATACCTAATCAACAGTGGAAAAGAAGTGCGGCGTCTATCCTAAGAATAACGCACGTGAAGCCAAAATTCTGCAACTGATTATAGAAGTAACTGAAGTACTTTACAATGAGCTTCGTTGAGTCAACGCCGAAGAAGCACGCTTGGTCGAAAGTGGCAGTCTTCTGGAAGCCCAAGTGAAAATAAGGCGTCGGCAGAGGCGACTGTCGCGTGAAACAAGGCCGACCGAAGCTTGAGCTCTCCCTGCTACTCTTCAACAATTTTTCCCCCAGAGTCCCTCACTTTACCGAACCAACTTATATTTATCCTTACGCCACGAGATCAAAGCTTCGTATAGGAAGATTTTCAGATCCCTACTCCAGAAGCACCACCCAAGCCAAATACCGAGATCTCTAACGGTGTGAAACGTGACGCCTGGGCCTGGTGCAATCGTAGTATCGCTACAGGCTTCAACAGTTCCATGACAGCGCGCTGGAGCGCTCGTGAGTTTATCGAAGACTTCACTTCAGAGTTCGTCTTCGACTCGCCAGTATGCCGCTTCTGGGCAATGGCGAGTACAGAGAACCTTTTCTGCTTGACGAAATACTTCAGGAACCCAGAGATGGAAGCTCTCCAATGATCCAAGCGAGGAAACAGAGCCAACACTCGGTGACGGCTCGGATCGCTATGAACAACTTCTCCGTACCCAGTACCGACAGTATACAAATTCCAGAAGGAGGTCATCTAGTGAAGAAAGAGCAGGATCCAAAATCATCTGCTTCGCACTCTCACAGCGGCGAGAGTACGCTGGCCGCTCCTTCAAGTGGAGTTAGGCATGGTCTTTCGTACGGCGCTGCTTTGACAGATACACCTATGACAACCGCTCCAAACAGCCCTAACATGTGAGCATACCTCATTTCTTCGCTGTTGCACTCTACGATTACAGGTGTGCGGTCCAGACATGAGGAAAGCTGACTTTTGAAGTTTACCGCGTCGACAGGATTCAGGATCGTCTACGCCAGCCCGGAATCGACCTACGACCCTCGACATTCCAGGATTAACCAAATCTAAGGTGTCGCCCGATGGGCGAATATCCCAACGTGATGTGGGTTCGAAATTAGTAATCGTCATGGTGGGCCTACCCGCCCGAGGAAAAAGCTACATCACAAAGAAAATAGCCCGCTACCTCAACTGGCTCCAGCATGACACGAGGATATTCAACGTAGGGGAAAGGAGACGTGTGGCTACAGCAGGTCCTCCGACAAATACCAGACAAAAACTTGCTAGACGAAGCATAAGCGCTCAGGCAGCCTCGTTGAACGGTACATTGCATAGTGAAGGCATAAGAGTTCCAGAAACGCCAGCTACAAAGATCCTGGTCAACGGTGGGCCTCCTCCCGACACTCCGCCCCTCGATCTTCCATTCCCAGCATTGAGCCTGTGTGAAGAGGAATCGCTACATCTAACTAACAGCAACAACCTATCCAACAATCATACGAACGGTAGAACATCGGTACCAGTCAAGGTTGAACCACCACCATTACCGAGGACAGAATCTGTCGAGCACATGGAGCAGACGGCCTCGTTCTTCGATCCTAACAACGAGAAGGCCGCACACATCCGTGACGAAATAGCGATGGCGACCTTGGACGAGCTTCTAGACTATATCCTCGATCATGGCGGATCCGTAGGGATTTTCGATGCTACCAACAGTACGCTCGAAAGGAGGAAGCTCATCATGGACAAGGTTCGGCAAAGAGCTGGTCCTGAGCTTGGAGTCCTTTTCCTGGAGTCACTTTGTATCGATGAGAACTTATTGGAATCCAATATGCGACTGAAACTCTCTGGACCGGATTACAGAGATCAGGATCCTGTTGTTGCTTTGGACGATTTCAAGAAGCGCGTAGCTTTGTACGAACAAAAGTATGTGCCCCTAGGGGCATATGAGGAGAAGAACAACATGCCGTATGTTCAAATGATAGACGTTGGCCGAAAGGTAGTATCCCACCAGGTCCGAGGATTTCTATCCGCGCAGACCGTTTACTACCTTCTCAATTTTAATCTGGCACCTCGCCAGATCTGGATCACCAGGCATGGCGAGTCCATTGACAACGTCAATGGTAAGATCGGGGGTGATTCAGATCTTAGTGAGGTAGGCCAGGCATATGCAAAGGCGTTGACCAAGTTTATCAAGTACGAACGGGAATCTTGGGAAATGAACCAACGCCAAAAGGCTATGTCCACCCACTTCCCTCCTCAGCCTGGCGATACTACACCACCAAATCCCGACTACGATCATGGTGACGGGGACGACGAGCATACTAGCAAAAGCTTCTGTGTGTGGACATCGATGCTGAAGAGAAGCGTCCAGACAGCCCAGTATTTCGATGAAGAAGATTTCGACGTCAAGCAAATGAAAATGCTTGACGAGCTTAATGCGGGTACGATGGAAGGCCTGACCTACGAAGAAATCATGACAAAATATGCGGAGGAATATGAATTACGGAAAAAAGACAAGCTACATTATCGCTATCCTGGAGCTGGCGGTGAGGGTTATTTGGATATCATCAATCGACTGCGTGCCGTGATAGTCGAAGCGGAGAGAATGACCGATCACGTGCTCCTTGTCGGACATCGGTCTATCGCACGTGTACTGTTGGCCTATTTCAAAGGGTTGAAGAGGGAAGATGTTGCAGATCTGGACGTTCCCTTGGGTATGCTCTACATGCTCGAACCGGTAAGCCTCCTCACTCGCAACCTAATAGCAACCAAATGTTTATTGCATTTAGAAACCATATGGTGTCGATTTCAAGGCGTATAGGTACAATCGGCAAACTGACGGGTTTGATCATGTCCCAGTAAGCTCCCGTAAGGAGGATTTGGATGAAACGCATGGCTGACCCTTCATCAAGGACTACCAATTACGTAGGGCAGCAACTCATTTGTCGGCCTAAGTCACGAAGAAGATCTCAAATGCAATAGCGTAGTCTGTTGTCTCGCGCAAGGTGTCCCGGTGTTTTATTGAAGGCTCTATACCCACCTATTTCGGCCATTGCATGTATGAGTACAGGGCGCAGTGGGATTTTGACCTGGCTGCCTCCAATGACACCTCTCGACCTGTCCGATAAATTCCATTTCGTGCAAATCATCTCGTGTTCAGAACGGAAGCTTACTCGTATTGATAAAGTGCCTCTAGCAAAGCGAGATAGACCATAAGTTTACATGTATTTGCTAGGCGGGCCAGGAATCTGTGATGACAATTTGTGATGACAATTTGCATTGCATGAATGTCCATGCCAGAGAAGATGAATTTGTCCTGAAAGGAGACAGACGCGAAGTCTGAATTACCCGGGCTTTGCTTCGAGAAGTACCAATCAACGTTCCTTCGAGCTTCAACGTCTGAAAGGTACGTAATCATACCGAAGTCTTTGCATGCAGTGGCCTACTTACTTTAGCGTACACATCCATTGATCACGACCCTGGACCTTTCCTTGCTCCCTCTACGGCAAGCTTGTCAGCCTCCACGTTACCCGGATAGTTGGCATGCCCTTTGATCCATTCGAACGTCGTCTGAACGCTGAGTTTATCACGCTCCTCAATCTTCACAAGCACGTTCTCGACAATATCTTTGTTCTCCACTGCTTTACCTGCCGAGGTTTTCCAACCATTTTTACGCCAGTTGACGTACCATGAGGTGACGCAGTCAATGGCGTAACGGCTATCGGTGATAATCACTACGTTTCGATTCCTCGGCACGATCTCGAGCGCTCTGAGGACGGCAGTAAGCTCAGCGCGCTGGTTGGTCTGTCGGGATCCAGGGAGGGTTTCCGACACGTTCCTGGGACAAAACTGAGTAGTATTCAAAATCAACCACTCTCTCATCAACTTGCCTCTCGTCACTAGGGCCAAAATAAACGCCAACGCCTGCGAATGCCCCAGCCTTGCCGTTACCAAGAGAACTGCCATCTGTATGAATGCGTATCGGATCAGTGGGGCCCCCAGCAAACGACTTTGACTTTGTAGCTTGGCGTTGCTCTTGTGTCTTATTGACTATGGTACCTGTCTTTGGATCCAAAATGATGCTTGGATCGAAGCCGTCTTCGGCGTCTGGCGGCATTGGTCCAGTACCAGGGTCGAACTCTGCTTCATTGATAGCCGGTATGGTTGACTTTGCAACGTTAGTAATTGTTTTCGGTTTCTTGTGGGCAGGTGGCGGGACGTCGGACTTGAGTAGCCCACCAGGCGCATGAAGGGTAATAGGGCTGTTGGTGTCTCCGTCGATTGTACCTAGGGTTTCTGTTGGTCGGTCTTTATCCTCGTCCAAAAACCGCTGAGCCTCAAATCGTGTGGTAAAACATCGGTGTTTTGGTTTCTGCCAGCCGGTGATTTGTTCTTGAGCTGATGGCCAATCCATGTAAATTCCTGGTACCCTTCCACTCTTGACTGCGTAGAATTTGGCTGGCGGTGATGACGCATTACTCCCACCTTGAGCGGGATTCTCGCCGGCAACGAAACGCTCAGCATCAGCTAGTGAAGAGAACGATTTGACTAGGAAGGTTGGGGTTAGCGACCTAGGTCTGTGGAAACAGCTGCCGAACTCACAGGTCGCCTTCTTGAACCCCTTGACTTGGTCTAAGCAGTCGTTCCACGTGTGATAGACGCCTGGCTGATGACCAACGCGTACAGCATAGAATTTGACTTCATTGCCTCTCTTCCTCTTCGTACCTATGGAAGCTGTAGTTTCAGCGAGCGAGCCCGATATAATCGAAGCAGTATCATCCATGATATCGGACTCGGATTGGAGGGCGTTGGGAACAGCAAGTCGTGGGATCCAAGTGCATGCAAGACCACCCAGTCTTGTAATTGCTGCCCTTTTCGTTGTTCGAAGATATGCTGTAATCTTGGCCTTTGCTAATTTAGGGATTGTACTGCTTGGAGCATTGCTAGAGACACCGAAAGTTTGGGGAGTGTGTTTGCCTTGGAGGTCGCGACTCAGGATAGACGCCTAATCGACATCTATGTCAGCTCTTCATCAACTATTGCTCGTCTCGGAGAAGGTTTTCCACTTCGATGTACTATAGAATGCTGTGCGTGAAGGGGCCTCAAAATGCCGAAAGCTCAATGGCCATTGCGCTAAGCTTGGGCCATGCACGTCAACCCTAAAGTAAGTTTTCTCTGCTCCGCTTGGCTCGTAGATGCGAACCCAAGTGAACCGATAGTTCTTACGTTCCATTGGGTACCTTACGTACCCTATTCAACTTGCTCGATGAAGATATTCGGCACTCTTCTATTCGTTTTGGCTGCAGGATACAGGGCTGTAACGTTTCGGCAACTCTACTACACTCATCCCAAAGGACTAGTTGCTCTCGCAGCCAAAAAGCCTCGGCGTAGTATTAAGTACATAGTAAAGGGGGTAAGCCGTCTTGGTGCGTTATTAGCCCTGATAGACGTAGAAGGGTTCACCCCCTTCTAGTCCAAACTTACTTCTGGTTCACGCCCTCGCTTTCTATAACGATTAACTTTCATAACTTATTTTTATTATAAGACTTATAAAACACGTAAGACTAAGTATTTTTTATACTAAAATATTTTATATTATTACGCTGGCTAAGAATCTATAGATATAATAGTTTCTAGGCTGAAGGGTACCCTAGAGCTTAACCATATCGCCCTTCAGTCGCTCTTAAGACCTCGCCAAGCCTCACAATCCTGATATCTATGTCATGTCACCGACTATCCTTTTTACATCTGATGTCCGATTTCAGTGAATTTAGTAGGGTAGACTCACTATGATTAAGTGTTACATCCGGACAATGACAGTTTGTATCAAAGTCCAATTGTAGAGAGCACAGTGTGTATGTGTATGTGTGTGTGTGTTATTCCTACGCGGAGGAGACTAGTCGTCAAATATCTAACGTATATGATAAGCACTCTGTCTGGTTTATATGGATTCGTTGATTCGCTATTAAGGATTCTATTAAGGACTGCTTTTATACTCTACGGAAGTATTCCATAGACAAGTAAATAGGTTAGCGACCGTATTAACATACCTAGAAAATAAATAAGACTAACGTCCTTATTATTTCTACTATTAGTTATAAAAGTAATAGTAACCTAACTATCTATTAAGGTCCTTAATACTAACCTTTTACCTACCTATCCTTATAAGCCTTTACTAGGTTACCGGCCTTACTAAGATCCTCTAAGTTATACTATATATTATACTTAGTACCGTCTTTAGTAGTAACTAGGAGAGGCTTCTAACTAAATACCTATTTATAAGGGTTATTACCTACTACCTTAAGCTCTAATTATATAATAGATATAACTAGCTAGATCTTTATAGTTAGAGGAAGCTCTAGCTTATAAGTAAGGGAACTAATTTTATATAAGACTTAAAAGGGTCTTATATATTATTAAGATAATTTATAATTAGTAACTCTAGGAATCTTATAACTATAGTATAGATATAGGAATACTTTATTATTAGTCTTAATATTAAGTTCTTTATATTTACTATAATAGCGCGCTTTTATTATAATATTTATAAATACTATATATTCCTTTATATCCTCTTACTTTATAAGCTATAATATACTAAAGGCTTCTACTAGTAGATTATCTACTATAGTAAGTATGTTTATAGTATTATTTACCTTAAACTTATAATATAGCTTATTTAGAGCGAAGCCTATAATAGTTAAAGGCGAATTATTTATTATTACTTAAATATATAGTAGTATTAGATCCTACTTACTCTATCTATTAAGATTATATATTAGATAAAATCTTATTATAATCTCTATAATCTAGTTTATTTATTTACTCTATCTATTAGTTTATAAGTAATAGGCTATAATTATAAAAAACTTAACTTTAAGATACTTAAAAACTAATTACTAAAATTTAGATATAAAATAAGGATCTCTATTATTAATAATACTTTATAATATTCCCTAATTATATAAAAGAAGTTCTTAAAGTATAATCTCTACCTACTTAGGGGCTTTTTATATATTTAATCCTAGTAAAAGAAGGACCTTCTTTAAGAACTTATATATAATAGTAAGTAAATAGTTTATTCTTATAAGTATTATAAGTAAAGTAAATATAAAATCTATTATAATAGTATAAAAGGGTATTAATAGTATTAATATTATAACTTATATATTATATAATAGGTACCTCTTTATTTAATTTAATTAGTACTAAGGGTAATAAGAGATATATATCTATAAGTTTTTTATTAAGTAATAAATATATATAGAGTCTAAGAGTTAATTATAATACTAGTAGTAATATCTATAATTTAAGAGGTTATATACTTATTTAAATAGTTCTTATTTTATAAATAGAGGTATATATAGCCTATACTTTCCTTTACTATTAATATAGTAGATAAGGTCGTCGCGAAGAATAAATAATAGACTAGGTTTTATTAAAGGAGTAGTATTTACGGAAGGCTTTAATATACTTATAATCTTTTACTATTAATTATCTACCTTATAAGCCTTTTATAACCTAGACTTAAATTTATTAATTATATTTATTAAGGTCGCGTAGTATATTATAATATAGGCTTTATTAAGGTCCTTAATTAGATTAAAGGCTTTAGTAGTCTTATTATAAAGGGTATTAAGTACGCCTTTAATTAAATTAAGTATATTTATATTAATAGTACGTAATTATAATAGGGTATCTAGTATAATATTAGATTTTCTAGCCTTATAATATAATTCTAAATTAAATAAGGATAAGTACTAAGAGGCTTTAATAAGTTATAAATTTAACTTATTAGTACTAGTAGTATTTAATATTATTTACTTAGAGATAGGTATAACTATAGAGTAGTTTATATATATAATAATAAAAGGCCTTAGATTAAACTTAATTATATATCTAATCTTTTTTATAACTTAGATAATCCCTACTATTTCTAGTTTTATAAGCTAATAATTCCGTTCTATATTATTAAGATATCTACTAAAGAATATTATTAGTTAGATATTAGTCCTTATAAAAGGCTTTAAGGATATAGGGTCCCCTTTTATATAATATATTATAGCTGCTAGACTAATAACCTTAGAGGTATTAAGATTAATATATAATACTCTATTATAATTATAATAGATTAGAAAGTATAAAGTATTAAAAGCCTTTTATAAGTCTTAGAATACTAGTATTTCCTTATATATAAGTTTATAAAAGATAACTTATATTATATACCTCTTCTATACTAGCTCTTTTACTCTTATAATAAGGCCCTTGTTAAGGATAACCTTATATTTTTATAATAGATCCGCCTATTAGGCGTATTAAGTAATAGATAAGTAGAGCTATCTAGTAAGACTAAAGAATATTTCTAGGTCTCTAAGGTTATAGGGAAAGTATAGGGATATAATAATAGTAATCTTCTCTTTAGTTATTAATATTCCTAGGCCGTTAATATACTAGCCTAGTAGTATAATAGAAGGGTAGCTAATATATAATTTTAATAGTAATAAGCTTATATATTTCTTCTAGAATAGATTAAAGACTTTATATAAGTATTTAATATAATCTTATAAGGTATATAAGTAAATAATAATATTATTAATATAGGCCTTAGTAAAGGCCTAGTATTACTAAAGTAAAGTATTAGTCTAATATTAAATATATAGAGGCGAGCCCTTATAACTTATAAGGGCTATTAAAGACTACTCCTAGTTATAATAGCTTATAATTATAAGCTTATAATAATCCTTAACCTAGATATAAAACTAATAAAACTACCTAATTATATTAATAATAGAGATATACTAATACCCTTAAATTAAGGCTATTATATTAGCCTATAATAGTAAGGGGTATATATTACTATTTATAATCTTATTAAGCTCCCTAATATTAATAATAACTTAGCCCTTCCTACTATTAGGAGTATCTTACTAAACTATAAAGTAAGGATAGTTATATAGAGTTAGCTAATCTAATTATATAAGTTTCCCTTAGGCCTAGAGCTTATTAAAAGTTTTATTAATAATATCTTTATCCTTTTACCTAAGAGGATATACCTAAGTAGGTCTAGATATCGCGTTAGGCTTTAATAGAATTAGTATCTATTATTCTTTAAGTATATCTACTATATTACCTTTATCTATAAAAAGGTCTTAGTAAGAATTAATAATATTTACTAATTAATTAGCTATATAAGATTTCCTATAGATTTTAACTCTATTAGTAAGTATATACTCTAGAGTAGGATTAATTATAATATCTAGTAAAGGATTCTAATTAAGGCCCTTATTAGGCGTTATAGAAGCCTCTTATAAACTTCCTAATAAAGCTATTATTACTATAATAGTAGCTAATCTAGCTACCTTAGTAAATTTACTCTTCTAAGTATTTTACTATCTAGTAGTAGCAAGGCCGGTATAGTATATATTTAGACTAACCGCGTCGGTTCTATTTAGAATCGAATTTATAATTATTATGTAACGCTAAACCTATACAAGGTATAAGCTAGCCGTAAGTAGTTTAGCGAGTTAGGTTAATACTAAAAAGTAGTACTAAGTACTAAAAAAACGGTTAGTCTATATATATTAACTATAAAATAGCTATTATAGTTAAATTCTTCTATAATACTAAGTCTTACCTTCTTAGAAATAATAATATCTAAGTCTATATTATTCTTAATAAAAACTTAGCCTAGGGAGGTATTAATAATATAGGTAAATACTCTACTAGCGTAGCTAAGATTAAGGTTATAATTAGGCTTAAAGAGAAGATCTCTATTATCTAGTAGAGACCTATTATAAACTACTAGAACTAAGGTAGTAGACCGCGCTAGTACTATAAATTTAGCTTTATTCTTAATAATATATCTTACTAGAGCGGATTATACGCGGGTACTTATAGGTATAATAATATCCTAGTAACTACTAATAGTAATTTATTACCTAGTAAAATCTATTACTATCTCTTTAAGAGTTAGAATATCTACTCTTATAAGTATTTTAGCCTTAAGGTCGTTTATAATATAGACCTCTTATATAATTTAGGTAATAGCTAACTTATTATTAGCCCTACCCTTAAGGTAGAAGGTAATAGTAGTAAACTTATCTAAATAATATAATTTAGACCTAAGACCTCTTATTAGAATACTAGTAGATATAGTCTTAATATTAGTACCTTTAAGAATAAAGGTAGCGTCTATTATTAATATTATATACCCTAGATTAATATATATCTTAATATTTTCCCTATTAGTAGTCTAGCTAATAGTAGTTAATATATAATAGTAGTTCTTAAATATATAGCCTATTCCTTAGACTACTTCTACTAAAGAATAGATAATTAGTAGATTATCCGCGAAAGGGTTTAATATATTAGTATCTATTATAATAATAATTATTATTAATAAGGTCTCTATTAAAGGCTTTACTAGGTCTAATATAGTAGATTTCTAATATTAGTCTTAAAGATAAATAAAGAGTTTATTTTTAGATAAGAATCTCTTAGTATAATATTAATATTTATAATCTAGCGATAATATAAGTATAGTTAAGAAGTAATTATTAAAACCTTTATCCTACTATTTAAAGTCTTTTATAACTAATACTTAATAGTACTATAATAGCTTATCTAGGTATTACTTAGACGTGCCCTTATTATAGTACTAATTAGGGTTATTAGTAGGTTATAACGCGTTATTTTCTTCTTAATTTTCTTCTTATAAGTTCTTAGAGTTCTTAGTATTCTTTATAGTAGCTTAATAGGCTTATTAAGGCTTCTAAGGGTATATACCTCTTAGTCTAAATAGTATCCGGCCCTATTAGTTTTAATTTTAATTCTATCTATATTAAAGACCTTATTAAGGTTAATATTATCTATTAGATTAAGAACTAGACGCGTTTATTAGTACTATAATTTATAACCTTATTAGTTATACGGGTAGAGTATAGATATTTACTCCTTAGTTAAACTATTAATTCTAGTTTAGCTAATAGCCTTAATAGCCTACTAAAGGCTTCTAATATAGGTTATAATAATAAGTATTATTATAGTTATTATTTTAGTAAGGTTAATATTAAGGGGGAGGCTATTACAGAGGCCTATATAACTATTTCTACTAAGCTGAAAATTAAGATTAATACCTACTACGTTATTATTACTACTACTACTAATAGGGTTTCCTATAATAAGAAGTATAAGTCTACTACTAGTACTTTCTCTTATCTAATAAATTAAGGAAATTATTATAGTCTATAATTCTACTAGACTCTAGGATATTACGCTAGAATTCTATATTAAGCCTATACTAAATAAGTAAGATATAGTCCTTTATTATACTAAGCTTAGCGTCTTAGGTAGCTCTTATAATAGCCTAAGCGTATTTATAAGGCTCCTAATATTATAAAGTATCTTATATAATATACCTCTTATAAATTAAGGTACTTATATTAATATTATAGGGTACCTTCTAATATTTTATTAATAGATAATACTTTTTATTAATTTTATAAGTAGTAAGATATTTATTTCCTTCTCTAAGCTCTAAAGTATACTAGCTTATAACTATTTTATAAAGATATAGTTAGAGGTTCTAGTAAATAATATCCCCTTTTATATAAATAATATCCTTAATCTAGTCTATAAATATATATATATCGCGGAAGTATATAGTCTTACTAGTATACTTAATACCTAATACTATATCTACTAATTTATTATTATAGAATAGATTAAAGTAGCTAATATTATTAGGGTTTAATCTTAGTATACTATTATCTATATCTATAGTAGGATTTATAATAGGGTCTATAAGTAGTTATAGGATAATACTAGTAATTATTTTATAAAGCTTAATATATTATACTTTAATAAAGCCTATATTTTCCCTTATAACTAGTAGGGAAGGTCTAATAGGATAATTATAAATAGCTTCTTTAGCTAATATACCCCTAATAGTAGGATTAATAGTCTTATTATTAGATAAGGAGGAGCTTATTACTCCTACTACTAAAGGGTTCTAATACTTCGCAAAGTATACCTAGAGTTATAAAAGGCTATAGTACTATTTAGTATCCTTAGTAAAGGACCTAATAGCTCTCTAAAATACTAGCGTATTAATAGCCTAATTAAATAGAAAGTATAGTAGTTTAACTAATATAGAATATTAAGTCTATACTTTAATACTACTTAATTATTTAAGTTATCCGTAGAATTTAATAATATAGTTAATATAATATCCTATTATTTCTAGTACTTTATATTTATAAGCCTTTCTAGTTATATTAATAAACTTGTAGATCTAGTAGGCTACGGCGATAAGGTGTTTATTAAGAGGTAGTAGAGATATTATAATAGTAGTTTAAAAAAGACTATTAATTATAGCCTTACTAAGATTTTAAGAATAGAAGGAACGTAGTACTTATATAAAGTAAGGTATAGAGGTAGGCTATTAAAAGCTTTAATAGATAGTTATAGTAGTATTAGTAAGGTACCTTATATTTATATAGTCCTACTATTAAGGGCCTTATTATTATAAAGATGTAAGTTAGTTTAGTTATAGAGAAGGGTTAGTAAAGACTTCTCCTAGAGGACCGTAGGATTAATAGTACTATAAGGGTAGCGTTAGTAGGTTTAGTAGTTTATAATAATTAAATAGTATTATAAAGCCTATAGTATAGTATTACTACTAATTAATAAGTACTCTATCTAGTTTATATAGATTCATTGATTTACTATTAAGGATTCTATTAAGGACTGCTTTTATACTCTATAGAAGTATTCTATAGATAAGTAAATAGGTTAGCGACCGTATTAGTATATATACCCTCTAGTAGGATAGGTAGCCTCTACTTAGCTGTAAGGCTATATCTAGTTAAGTATATTATAGTATAGTTTATATAGAATAAAATATCTATAACGGGCCTAGTATATATATTCCGTATATAACCTACTAATTACTAGCTAGAAAGATATAGGATATTCTACAGGATATCCTACGTAGGATAATATAGGACCGTAGGATAGGATAGGTAAATTAGGTCCTAATCCTATATCTTTATAATAGTATAAGACGGGGATAGGATAGGATTTTTTAGTAGGATAGATTATTCGTAGGACTACTTTATAAGATAGGATATTTTTAAGATATTCTATAATTAGTAAGTATATAACGTAGTAATTTTTTAGAAAAATATTCTATTATATACTTACTAATAGGAGGATTTCCTAAAAATATCCTAGAATTATTACTATATAGAATGCTATAACTAGATAGTAAAAATTTTTAGAATATTTTTTAAAAAATTACTACGTTATATACTTACTAATTATAGGATATCCTAAAAATATCCTATCCTATAAAGTAGTCCTATAAAAATCCTATCTTATAGGATTATCCTATAAAAACCTATACTATCCTAGAATAGGATAGGACTAAAATATTAAATAAATTAATAGAATAGTTAATTATCTAGCTATAGACACGTTAGCTATTTATAGTCTATACTAAGTATATAGGGCTAATACTAATATCTAATACTCCCCTTTAGTAGAAAGATCTTATATACTCCTTTAAGGCCCTAAGGGCGTATATATAACTCCTTATAACTCCTTTAATATAGCTATTATATTAACGGCGTAGCTCCCCTAAAATTATACTTCTTATCTTGCTTTAAAGCCTTATTAAACCCGTAAACCTCTACTTAATTTACTCGTTCTAGTATAAAGGGAAATTAGGAAGAGTACTATATAGATAATATTAATATAAGGTATTATTATCCTTATTTCCTTCCCCTATAATATAAGGTATTATTACTCCTATTTCCTTCTCTTTATTTAAGTATTGTAGCCCTTGTTTCCTTCCTCTAATATATAGGATACCCTACTAAGAGGGCTCTAGTACGCTTCCGCTTTCTATCCTAGTACTCCTAGCTAATAAGGTACCCCTAAACTATCCCGTTCTAGCTATATAGCTCTACGGCGTCGTAGTTAATAGTTTTTTTTATAGGAGGGAGGTACTATTAAAGACGCGTAATTACCGTAGTACTACTACTATAACTTAGGCGGATATAGATTAATATAATATAAGGATAAATATAAGCTTCTTATAAAGGAACTATTCCTAGGTATAATAGTACTTAGCTAGGCTTATAACCTATTAAATAGTATAATAATTAATAAGTTATCTATATATAATTCTAGGTATAGTATAATAGTATTTAATAACTAATAGATAGATAATAGCTATATAGAAAAGGAGATATAGAAGGAAAATCTCTTCTAGTATCTACTAAGACGTAATTTATAAGTACTAAGGTTTACCTAAGCTAATTTCTAATATAAAATAGCTAATCCTATACTATACTATATTATAACTAGTAAGACTAATATCCTATACCATCCTATATCTTTCCGGCTAGTACTACCGATCCTAGCTAGGATCGTTATATAAGAGGGAGAGAAGTAGTATCTATTAAACTAGACTATTAAAGCCCTATCTAATCCCCCGTAGGATAATAAGTACCTACGGGCCTTTATATATATTAATACTAATATAAGTAGTAGGTATTTACAATCTTTTATCCTCCGAATATTATAGGTAAGGGGGTTAAGGTACCTAAGTATATTAACTTATTCTTTAACTAATCTACCTCCTAAAAAGAACTCTAGTAGCGGGGACTAGATATTAGTCGTAGTATCTAGGATAAGTTAGATTAATTCACGAGGGTTTTAAGGGGTAATTAGTAATAGTAGTAAAGAGTTACTAGCCCTTTAAGACTATTATTATTATTACCGGAGGATCCGCCGTAGGTATATGTAGTTGCCCTTAATCTACGTAGCTATATCTTACTATTCGTCGAGCTTTATTATAAAATAAATAGGAGGGCTATTCCTTTCGACTCAGTGCGAGTAGCGTCAGCGACGTCCCCCGTTCGTATACTAGACTAGTAGATATACGCCCCTAAGAATAAGATGATTTAGCTGTTCCTATAAGGGACGTTTGTAGCCCCCAGCTCGTATAGCTAACATCTCTCGGGGGCTAATTGTAGAGAGCACAGTAAAGTAGGCTAAAGTAAGCATACTTACCTTAGGTACTTTGGGAGGCAGACCAGATAACGATAGGTCACGTGAGAACACTCTCTTGGCGACAGATCATAGCCAACCAGATCCCTGTCATATCGGAAGTCTATCTGTGCTCTAGCAGCGTAGATCTCTACGCGGGTGTTAGCGTTCGGATATAATAGATGCCAAGGCCACTCTAATGACACATGGGAAAGAGTGGGGTATAAGATAAGCGTCTCAACCTCTGATTATCTCTATCCTGCGACTAGCATCAAACTACAACAACAATTCTGGTCCTATTCTAGCTGCCCTCCTTCTTTGTACCAATCTCGCACAGTTGTTTAGGATCCTGCATGTCTGTGCTGAGCTCCGTCCGCCCGGATACAACATAACCGGGTCGTCCAACGTGAATGACCCGTGCGAACAGATGGCGTACAAGTATCCAGGAGTGCAATAACACTGACCTTTGGCCCAATTGCGGCCACGTCAAAGACGAGAGTGGAAAAGCAGCCACATTGTTTGTGGACTTTCACCATCTTGACTGATTTGTCCTCTGTTCCATCCTTCTCCCTGATATGCCTACTCTTGTGGTCTCGAATTTTAACATTATCTGTGGTGAGATTCTCTCACACTTGCTATTGGGAACCCTGCCTGACTCTAACTGCAGCCACGCTGGGAGGATTTATAACCCTATTGTTGAATGCCCTGAGGCTCACTTCCCACTTGTATAGGCTAACTTGCCTACAGTGGCTTAGTGTCTTACCTGTGTAAGGAACGATACTACCTCTCCGAGGCTCTCATCTCTCTTGTGGCTGGCGTGATCTTCTCTCCGCACGCCGCAAACTTGATCAGGCCTTTGGAATATGCTTTAGGCTCACAAGAGAATTTGGGAGCAATTACCTTATACTTCACACGCCTGGTCCTTGGGGTACAACTAGTTCTTGCTGGTGTGCAATTACCAAGTAAATATTTATGGACGGAATGGAAAAGCCTGGCGCTTTTGTTAGGACCTGGGATGACGGCCATGTGGTTGAGTAGTTCTTTGATCATCTGGGGTATGGTCCCCAACTTGAGCTTCCTCCATTCCCTGGCTATTGGAGCTTGTGTTACTCCAACAGACCCAGTCCTGTCAAATTCCATTGTGAAGGGCAAATTCGCCGATAAGAATATTCCAAAAGATCTGCAAAAAATCATTATTGCCGAATCGGGTGCGAATGATGGGCTAGGATACCCATTTTTATTCCTTGCTCTTTACCTGATCAAGTATGTCGATTCAAAAGGCGCCGGTCAACCTGGAGGCGCAAAATTGGCTATGGCATATTGGTTTGGAGAGACTTGGGGATATACCATCCTACTTAGTGTGGTATATGGAGCTACAGTAGGCTGGGTCGCAAAGGAGCTTCTACATTGGGCGGAAGAGAAGAAATTTGTGGACAGAGAGAGTTTTCTCGTCTTCGCCATTACTTTAGCTGTGAGTGGCTTTGGCTTCGAAGTCCACTCGCGATAGCCTTTCCCTTTGTCTGCCAGTCGGATCCCGCAGAATGCCAAAACTATCAGGAATCAAGCCTCAAAGATGTGGGATTTGGAAAATGTTTCTCACCATCGCCGCTCGACGATTTCTGTCAACGTTATATGCCTTTGCTAACAACTTACAGCTCTTCATCACTGGCACCTGCGGTATGATTGGCAGCGACGACGTTCTGGCATGTTTCGTTGCTGGGAATGCCTTCACGATCGAGTATGTGAACTGCCAATAGCATTAGCAAAAAGAGGATATAATTGACTCTCTTGTAGTGACTGGTTTCGGCTGAAGACCTTGGACGACTCCCTGCAGCCAACAATCGACATGCTACTCAATTTGTCAATCTTTCTTTGGTTTGGAGCGGTGTGTCCTTGGGCCTCTTTTCGTCTTAACGATGTAATCCCAATATGGAGATTGGTCTTCCTCGGAATCCTCATTCTTCTCTTTCGCCGTGTGCCTGTAGTCTTCGCACTGCATTGGAACATCTGGCAAGTCGAAGAGAAGCAGCAAGCTCTGTTTGTCGGATTTTTCGGTCCCATCGGCGTTAGCGCAGTCTTCTACCTCTATGTCAGTCTCGAGTTCCTGGACCAGATCCAGGTTGAGGGTGTCATTCGAGAAGATGCAGCGAGACTGAAGGACGTTTTCTCTGTTGTGATCTGGTTCCTTGCCATCTGTAGCATAGTCAGTGGTCCGTGAATGGTGTTGTGATTGCAGCTGACCCGTAATCATGAAGGTTGTCCACGGTCTAAGCGTTCCTATCGGCAAATTGGGATCTCGACTACCTCGTACGCTCTCCACTGCAATTACCTCAAGGTCCATAAGTGTGGATCCGGAGGAGCCAGAACCACCTTTCCAAATCCGTGATCGCATTCGCAACAAAACACTAATTCTTCATCAAAAAGATCAATCAAAGGACGAACAGCGCGCACGTGAGGAACCTCTTAGGCCTATCTTCCGCATAGGTGGATCGGTCATCCAGGCAACACCGCGGGATATCGAGACTTCAGAGCTATCTAGCCCAAACCAGCACGGTACACTAATCGCCACTGCTACTTGACTCGGACAAGCGAAGAATTTCCCATGATATTTAGGCACTAGAAAGCCACCTGCACCAAAATTCGCCATGCACAAGAGAAGCTGATCTCGAGAAATCAACAAATGATAAGCTCGAAGTAACTGGAATAGACACATAGAGCAAATTTTCTTCGTTGTCAAGTTGAGCACCATCTTGTACCCGTATTACTTGACTTCATTGGCATTGATCCAGGCTGTCCTCGGCAGTCATGGTGCTCAACGGAGAGGATGTGCAACTTTAGTCGCTGCGCTGCACCTTTCATTACGCCTTCACGTTTAACGAAGGATCATTTATGCCATTCGGCCCCCTTCCCAACTTCCCGCAACTAGATGTCACATCGGCGACTCTAAACAGCTACGCGCTCGCATAGTGGGCACTTGGGTAGGCTGGTATAGCGCAAGTCGCTTGTGATAAAAATGTTACGCGACTTTACATAGATTTCTATTCATAATCATCCGAAACTTGCTACCCTTGGTCTTCACCATCCACCAGCATTGTGCTCATCACTGTCATTACAGATCATCGCGGCGTGAGTGTACCAATGAATCCCTTCACGTCCACCGCTCTCTTTACATTGTTGCTGTCATTTCGTGTTTGTCTTGCGGCTGGTCCTCTTGTGCTGCCGGATACCCTACCAGCTTTGTCGACAAATCCCCTGATGCATGCTTTGGCGCCAACGCAGCTCTCAAATGTGTCGATTACGCTCAATACTCTATCTAATTTCACCTCGATGACAGATCTCGGTGGGTTTGGGTAAGCTTTTCCTTCCAGGCAGCAAGACTCAAACTTCTAATACGAAACACCGACAGTGTTTTCATGCCGAAGCCAAAACCCCGACCCAAATCTCCAGCAGAATTCGACGTTCCCGGAACGAGTCTCAGCCTAGAGTTTTCTGATTACTCTCATGGGGTACAGGCCGGCGAAGTGTTGCTTGTATTCCTACAGAGTTTGCTCCAGGCGTTCGATAAAGTTTTGGCCGCTGGTAGAGACGTACCGCTTACCGAGGATGAGAGATTTGAGGAGATCTCGGTGTATATGATCGTGTATGGTGCGCGACGCATGACTTATAGTATCATGAGGGCAGCTATCGGATCCATTGTGGGATTCATGATTGAGTATGGGACTTTCGGCTTCCACGTGAAGATAACACGAGACAAGCAGATGATTTCAAGTATATTAATAGGAAGAAAGTAAGAAGAGATTATATGCGTGATATATATATTATAGTATAGTTTATTATAATAATAAGGCGGTAGTACGTATATACTCTATCCTAGTATATATATTAACTCCCTCTATTTAACTTAGTAGCTTACTACTAGGTTATATAATACTATTAAACTTTCTTACTAATAGATAGATTTTAAAGGCTTTTAAACTATTAGATAGACTCCTTATAAAAGTATATATATTATAAGGACTAATTATTATAGATATAATATTATATAATATATACTATAAAAGACTTCTATAATTACCTTATTATTTCTTAATAGAATAATTAATAGAATAATTAATAATAATTCTTATAATAATTCTATCCTTATTAATTAGTAGTAATACTATAAGTATTTATCTTTAAGCTACTATATAACTAATTAAAGGTATTAACTACTATTATACTATTAATACTATCTTTATAATATTAATAATTCTTCTTTAAAGTCTATTAATTCTACTAAGTCTTATAACTTTAATAATTACTTTAATAATTAAACTATCTCTTATACTTTATAATAAGAGCCTTCTTTATATTAATCTAAATATAGAAGCTTTTAGAAAATACCCTTAAATTATAAATAGGCTTTTAAATTATATAACTTATCTAATACTCCCTCTAATTAAGGCCCCTCTAGTTAGCAAGCTCCTAGGGGTAATTAGCTACTAGTTATTACTACTTAAATAACCTTTTTTCGCGTTTTTAACCTATTATCTTTAAACTATTAGTATATAACTATATTATATTATAATATATCTAGGATACTAAGGATAAGATTCTAGAAGCCTTATAAGACCTTATTAATAATATCTTCCCTAACCCTAGTTAGGCTACTAAGTACTATAGAATTTTAGCGCGTACCCTTTAAAGACGTATTAATAGATATCTCTTACTATTTAAATAACTAGTAACTAACTAAGCACTTAATCTAGCCTAGGAATAGATACTAATTTAGTATATTAAGCGTCTTAATACTATTAGTATATTACTTAAAGTAGGAATAATTAGGAGTAGTACTAACTAGATCTTATATTTAGCTAGTCTAAGTACGCGTTAAGAGGTAGGGCTAAATTAAGTAACTTAGTTTATTACTTATAATAATAATATTTATAAATATAAATAAGCTCCCCTTACTACTAAGTAAAAGAATACCTATTAAGTTAATATCCTTATAACTTATTTTTAATAGTTCTATTATATCTATTATAAGCGTAGTATTATTATTTATAACCTCTATAATATAGATAAGATAGGCTTCTAAATAGATATAAGTATAGTATATTAAGTTATATTATTAAAACTAAAGAAGTATTTAATCCTTATAGACTTAAGGAATTATAATTATATTATATTAATTAAATATATTACTACTAGTAATAATAGTTAGGCGTTACTAGTATTTATTATTTATATAGGGGTATATATTCTAGAAAAATAGGCCTTAATAAATAAACTCTATAATAATACTATACTAATTATAAGTCTCTTAGGCTATTTAAATAATAATCTAGTAATAGACTAGATCTATTATTTTAATAAATATACTAAAGTACGTAGGTAAGGAGTATAGTATATACTAATAATAGACGGCTATAATAGCTATATAATACTAGATTTCTTAAACTATATAGAAGAGGTTATAATATAGCTATTTATCTTCCCTTCCTACTTAATATACCTCTTATAACCCCTAGATATTAGTATCTTTTAGCTATATAAATACTAGTATACTAAGGGCGTTAATAAGGCTATATAATATAACTAGACTAAGTTTAATAAACTTAATTTTTTAAAACTTTTTCTTTATATATATAAGTAAATATTTAATCCTAAGATAATTAGGTTAGTATAGGAGAAAGTAGGCCTTATCTTATATAATCTAGATATTATTCTTAGTAAAATATATATAATTAAAGAGAAGCGTTATCCTATTACGCTGCCCCTAAAACTCCTACTACTTAAATAGATATCTTAAGGGTTTAAGGAAGTTATTAATTATAAAGAAAATCTATTAACCTTAATCTATACTAATAAGTCGCTATTAAGTAACTTTAAGTTAGCCCTTAGGTAATATATTAAGGGAAGTACTATATTAGCCTACTTAAAGGAGCTTATAAAGCGGGATTTATAGAATTCTCACGCCTATTAACTAGTAAAGACTAAACGGGATAGGCTTAGGGGGATATATACTACTAAGTCTAGAGTAGTTACTATAAGTATAATATATACTACTAAGTAAAAATAGGATAATAGTAAGGTAGATAAGGCCTAGAAGGCTATAAATAGTATAGAAGCTAAATTAAAAAAGGAATAAATAAAGGTAGAAAAGGAGTATATTAAAGTAGTTTAAGTAGCTAAATAGCCCTAGAAAGATATTATAAAGGATATTAGAAGGGTATCTATACTCTTCTATAAGTAAAGGGTATAAAAGTAAAAGGATAAGAAAGCTATAACTAAGAAGATATAGATATATAGAAAAAATATTATTTAAGTAGTAATAACTAGTAGCTAATTACCTCTAGGAGCTTACTAACTAGGGTTACCCTAATTAATTCCTTTAAGGAAATAAAACTTTTTATTAAAAATTATTTGAAAAGTTATATAAGTAATATACTTAGTTTTACCTTCTTCTCTACTTCTTTATAATAATTATAATAGCTACTAATATTATTAACTTATAAGGTAGTTACTATTAAAGGCTTTAAGAATATCTTATTAGTCTTAAATATAACTACTTTAATTCTACTATCTATTCTTATACTAATATAGAATATACTCTAGTTACCCTCTTTTATATATTTACTTAAGCTAACTATTAGATTATATTTAAGTACTAAGAATTAGTACTAATTAAATACTTAGTACTAGCTCTAAGTAATAACTTAAATACTTAGTACTAGCTTCTAGTACTAGTCTAAAAAGCTTTTAATATCTTAGTAAGTTAGATTAAACTAATCTAACTTACTAGAATATTACTAAGATACTAAGCTATTAATAAATTAGCTAGATAACCTACTTTTTTTCTTAAATTAGGACTATTTTAAAGATAAATTATTTCTAATTATAATTTTAATAATCCCTTTAATCCTTTAGAGATATATATTACCTTTTTATATTACTTTAATTCCTTACTAAGAATTACCTAGCTAATAATAATAATAATAATAATAATAATAATAATAATAATAATAATAATAATAATAATAATACTTAGTAATATAATAGTAAGTCTTATATATAGTAGTAAATATTACTATAAATAAAGAATATTAGTAATATTATAACTACTATTTTTAATAAGAATTAGACTAATTATAAGGAATTAAGTTTAGAATTAAATTAATAAAGTTATATAATACTAAGCTTATATAAGGTATAAGCTAGTTATAAGTAGTTAAGTAATTTAATTTAATACTAAAAATAACTTCTAAGTACTAAAAAAAAGTTAGTTTAATAAGAATAGCTAATTAGCTATTATCTTTTTATATTACCTTATTTACTATTAAGAATTATCTAGAGCTAGTAATAAGATTAACTTATATATATTACTAATTATAAACCTTCTATCTTATTATAAGAGAGTTAATTAATCTAAATTTAATATAGTTATAATAGAGTTAAGCTATTATATAGAGATTTTTATATACCTAATAACTACTAGCTAGAAAGATATAAGATATCTTATAGAATATCCTATATAGAATTATATAGGACTATAAAATAGGATAGGTAAATTAAGTCCTAATCTTATATCTTTATAATAGTATAAGACGAGGATAAGATATTTATAGAATCTACTAGTAGTATAAGATATTTATAGGATATCTTATAATTAGTAAGTATATAATATAGTATTTTCTAAAAAAAATAATTCTAGAAATCTTTATTATATAGAACGCTATAACTAGAAAGCTAACTAGAAAGATAATGTTTTAGAGGGCTAGATAAATACTAGGCTGTAGTAACTCCTATATATAATAGATTCCTCTACGTTAATATAATAAATCTAGTAGAACTATTAATAGTTATTATAAGAGTATAAAAGATATAATATAATATAAGAGATATAATAAATTAAGGATTATATTAAATAGTCTAATAGTATAGAAGTTATTAGTAGAATAGAATATTATTATACTAGATATCTTATAATTAATTAGGTACTTAATAAATAGTATTAGTCTTTTAATACTTCTATCTTAATAATAATAATATCTTTTCTTAATAATAACTAATATAATAAGTCGTCTAATAATAGTATACTTAATTATACCCTATTAGTCTTAAATAGTAATATTATAATAAAGTTATAATATAAGTAGGCCTAATAACTATTTATTAATACTTTAATATTAGGTAACTATTAATTAATTAATAAGTTATACTTATATTTATCTAAACTATTAAAAGATAATTATAAGGGCTTATAAGTATATTATAGTTACTACTATAATAGTTAACTTATAAGGGAAATTATATACTTATACCTTATAAAGGCTTAGGTAAAAACCCTTATTATTCCTATCTCTTTATAACTTCTAGTCTATTTCTCTTTATATTATATTTAGCTCTTTATACTTAATATTTATATTTATTACCTTATTATCTTAGTTCTCTAGGGCTAGATTATATATTATAGTAATAGGTATTATTCTAATAATAAGGACTTATACCTTAGCTTAATATTAATATAACTATATTATTATAAGTAAAAATTAGCTTAGTATTTTAATTTAATTTAATTATTTTATTACTTACTTTACCCCCTTTATACTTATAAGTATCTTATAAGTATTTAATATATTTAAGGTATCCCTTAGCTCCTAATAGTAATTATAAAACTTAGGGTAGTTAATAAAGATATATCTTATATCCTATTTATATTAGTTATACTTATAACTTATAAATATAATACTAGGGACTTTATATTAATATAAGAAGGTAGTTAGCCCTATCTTCTCTATTTTTATTTATATAAAAGCGGAGCTCTTAGCCTTTTAAAAGCCTTTATAAAGGGCCCTCTTACTAATTTATAAACCTTTAAGCTAGGTAGGGGGATAATCCTTAGCTTTTAATTCTATATAATATTCTTCTTATATTACCTCCTAGGAGGACTTTTATTAATAGTATATCTTCTTTTTAATCTTTTAAAGGTATTAAGTTACCTCCCTAATTATAACCGCGTTCTAGTTATTTAAGTATAAGGAGTATAAAGCCTACTTATTCTTCTCTTTTATAAAGGACTCTACTACCTTTCTCCTCTTCCCTCTTCTAGCTTTAAGCTTCCTCTAGATATATTTATTCCCTATTATTATTACTAGGTAAATTCCTTTTAATATATATTAATAGAGAACTAAGTAGTCTAATATTAATTATATAAGGGTTATCCCTACCTCTACTTTTAATACTTATATTAGGATAGCTTTATATACCCCTAATATATATTTTAAGTAGTTATTTTAAATAACTTTAAGCTTTTTTATATATATTTTCTTTATTTCCCTTAGGCCTTATAATATATATTATATAATAAATATATAGGTTATTATTAACTTTATTATTATATTATATATCCTTTTAACCTTATTAAGGGTAGCTCCTTATATTAATATTAATATTATAAAAAGGATTAAGCTTTAAGTAGTAAGCTTTACTTATACTTTCTTTAAGTATAAGCCCTATTATAATTTATTATTAATATATAATCTTAAGACTTAAATCTCTATTTAGGGTTTTATTATTATATATCCTAAATTAACTATTATACTTATATTAAAGTAATAGGGGTAGTAGGTAAAATAAATTAATTTATATTTTTAAGGGGTAAAGCTTACCTTATATATTAATACCTATTTAAAGTAAATCTTATATATTAATTTTAAAGTCTTATAATTTCCTTTTATAACTTTCTTATATACTAGTAAGTAGATATTATTTATAAATCCTTTAACTTATAATTATAATTTAATAGTTATATACTCCTTAATAAATAGTATATTAAAGAATAAAAAGAGGATAAAGGAGATTAATAACTCTTAGGGGATCTTTATCTTTATTAACTCTATTCTACTTATTATCCTTTTAATAATAATAGATAAAGACCTCCCCTTTAAAAAGCTTTCTATTTAACTTATAATATAATAGGGGATCCCCTTTCCTTTAAAGTTATAAATAAGTCTTTAATAAGAGATATTATTAAAAGCTCTTATTAATATCTAATAAGAGAAGGCTAGTTATATTAACCCTATTATAATCTTATATTATATATATTACTTTTATAATAATCTTTAATATAATCTTAATTAATCTCTTCCTTTATACCCCTATTTATTTTTAGGGGAAGAGGCCTTAGCTCTTAATATAATTATTAAGTTACTTTATAATTATTAATTCTAAAGCCTTTTTAAAGGTGTTTAATAGTATTATTAAATAATATACTTTAAGTTCTATATAATCTTCCTTCTTTAATTTTTTTAAGATAATTATATTAACCTTCTTAAATTCCTTTAAGTAATAATTAAAGGAGAAGTATATATTAAATAAGTAGATAAGCTCTTTAAGGAGCTTATCTACTATTAACTTAAAAAACTAATTTAAGATCTTATTAATCTTTAGGACTTTATCTTACTTTAATTTATAAATAGCCTACTAGACCTCTTTATATATTACCTTATTACTAGGGTCTATTAATAATAATAGATACTTTATCCTCTTAATATTATCTAGATTAACTTATAAAGGGGGTAGGAAGAATATTATCTATAAGACTTCTACTTTCTCCTTAAAGGTCTTAACTACCCTATCCCTATTATTCCTTCTTAAAGGGGGAAACTTAGAGAGGGGTTATAATAATAAGCTATTATTTTTTACCTACTTAATAAAGCCTTATATATCCTTTTATAATTTAATAGTATTATAAACTTTCCTCTTAAAGTTAATTACCTTCTCTATTTATAATATCCTATCTCTTTCTTTAATAGTTATATTCTTAACTCCTTTTATAATAATATCCCTACTTTATTAAAATACTTTTATACTTTTTATAATATTTTTTATAATAAGCTAGTATTTTAAGTTCTAAAAGGTTCTCCTCTTACCCTTAAATTTTACTTAAGGGATTATCTCCTCTATTATCCCCTTTAAACCCTATTAAAGTTATAAGAGGTAGTTATCTATTTAATTTATAATCTTTAATAACTTAAAACTTAACTTTTAATTTAATATATAAGTCTTATTCTTAATCTCTCTTAAGTCTATTATTTTTTATAATCTCTTAGGTATATATTACTATTCCTCTACCCTTAAGTCAAGCTTTATATATATAAAAAGGTAGTTAAAGCTAAATTATAACTTAAGGTATACTTAATAGGCCTATATTATATTAAAGAGCCTAGGTATAATAAAGATTAAATTAATTATACTTTTAAACCCCCTTACCCTCTAAGTAATTATCTTATTTAATAGAGCTAGGTTTATCTTATTATTAAATATAATTCCTATTAGCTAGTTTACTTTAAGGTAGTATAAAAACTATCCTAGGTTATTCTAATTAAAGTAATAGAGGTTAAAATCTCTTATTATAATATATTTCCTAAGGTAGTTAACCTCTTCCTTTATTATTTAAAGGCTTAATAGGTTTTTACTTATTATTAGTAATAGGCTTAAGTTATATATATTATATAATTAGAGGTATATTAGGTATTCCCCCTCCTCCTAAATATAAAGTTAGAGCTTAAGGGTATTAATATCTTTTATAAAGAACTTTATATTTTAGCTATCTATTTAAAGTCTTTTATTAATATCAAATATATACTTATATACCCTATTCTACTTTATATATTAAAAAGAACGCCTTAGAACTAAGGTTATATAATAAGTAGTCCTTTATATTATAATATAATTCCTAGATTATTAAAATATTTATATCCTAGATAGCCCTATCTTTTAATAAGGTTATTATTATACTTATCTTACCCTTAATATTATATTATAATATCTTTAAGGTTAATATATTAAATATCTAGGCTTAAGGTATTACTACTTTCCTCTTATATATCTATTTCTTTTAAAGTAGCTTATTTACCTTCTCTAGTTAGGTAGGTAAGGCTACTTACTACTACTTTTATAAATAGCTTATTAATACTATCTAATAGCTCCCTACTACTATTTATTATTACCTCTAATATTTTCTAGCTTAGCTCCTTTATTAGGAGCCTCTTAAAGATAGGTAGTCTCCCTAGCTTATACCTAGGTCTTTATAATCTTAACTACTCTTTACTACCTAGTATATTATATATTATCTAATTAGTTATAACCTTCCTCTTTTTCTTTACTCTTATAATTATATACTCCTATTTAATCTTATAAAATAGGATCTTAATCGCGACCTATTATTTAATATATTACCTCTCCCTAGCTCTTATTAAATATTTATTAAATTAGGAGGAGTAATCTTATTATTTATATATAATATACCTTTATAAGGCGTTTATAACCTTTACCTTATACTCTATTATATTATAACCCTAATTATAGTTAATATATTATATGTTATTAAAGTAGTTATAATATATATACTTATATAATTAATATTTAAAGTATTATATTAATTTAGCCCTTTATTTATATTACTTTATAAATTTTATCTCTCCTACCTTTATTAAACCTTTCTTAATTAAATTATCTATTATTATTAATAATATAATACTTATTATAAAGGAGGAGTAGGCTTTTTTAAGTATATATATACCTATTAACTACCTCCCTTCTATTATATTTAAATTAGGGTAGAGGGCCTTATTCTTTTATTAGATCTTCTCTTTAATTACCTACTAGTTTTTTATATTAAAGATAAATACTTATACCTTATATATTATTATATTAAATAATTTCCTAACTATTATTATAAAGTAGTATATTATATTTACTTATAACTACTCCCTCTTTAATACCTCCCTTACCTCTATTAAAGTAACTTATAATAATATATTCCTACTCTTTATTTAATTTACTATTATAATTTCTAACGCGTATTTATAACTAGAGGCCTAGAATATTATAACTAGCCTTTTACTTATTACTCCTATTATTACTTTCCTCTCCTTTTTATCTTTTAATACTATTAATATCTACTAGACTCTTTTAGCCTTAACTACCTTTAATATCTATATATATAGCCCTTATAGGGGGGGGGTAGTATATTCCTTATAAAAGGGGTCCCTTAGCTCTATTAGCCTTATAAGGAGTCTTATCTTATTAGGGTACTAGCCTAATTAGTAGTCCTAGGCCTATTAAGATCTTCTATTCTCTCCTTATATTCTCTCCCTTTTTATTAGAGTTCCTTAATATATATTTATATTAAATTAATATCTATTATTAATTTTTTTTATTTAAACGCGTTTAAGTCTTTAAATTATATATTTTTTATAACCTTAAAAGCTACTATTATTATAATAGCCTAGCTACTTAATTTATTTATAATCCTTATAATATATATATATTATATTCTAAGTATTATTATATTTATTAAGCTTATAAATAGAGTAAAGGCTCTTATAACCTCTACCTTAACGCGTAGCTCTTTATACTCTCCTCCCTCTCTAGCTCTACTACCTTTACCCCTAGTAGTCCCCTAATTAGGGCTAGGGCGCTTTACTACTCTCCTACTCCCCTCTTATACGTATTTCTTAAACGCTTTACTACTTAATACTTATATATTTAAGTTACTCTCTACTATTTTTTTCTAATTATTAGGTAACTATTATAAACTAGAAAATACCTATAAAAATTCAAGATTTTTACTTAGGAAAAGTATACCTAAAAGTATAATTCTTTTATTTATTAGTAAGTAATAATAGTTACAAGGTAAATTTAAGTCTAAATATAATAGATATTTATATAAACTTTTATAGATACTAAGACCCCCCTTAAGTATTATAAGAAATATAGGGTAAATATTACTAAAAATATTAATTTTAGATTTAAGGGAGTATTTATAATAGTTACCTAGTACTAGAGTATTAATAAATAGTTATTAGGCCTACTTATATTATAACTCTACTAGAAAATACCTATAAAAATTTAAGATTTTTACTTAGGAAAAGTATATATAAAAGTATAATTCTTTTATTTATTAGTAAGTAATAATAGTTATAAGGTAAATTTAAGTCTAAATATTATAGATATTTATATAAACTATTATAGATACTAAGACCCCCCTTAAGTATTATAAGAGATATAGGGTAAATATTATTAAAAATATTAATTTTAGATCTAAGGGATTATTTATAATAGTTACCTAGTACTAAAGTATTAATAAATAGTTATTAGGCTTATCTATATTATAACTCTATTATAATATTACTATTTAGGACTAATAAGGTATAATTAAGTATACTATTATTAGATAACTTATTATATTAATTATTATTAAGAAAAGATATTATTATTATTAAGATAGAAGCGTTAAAAGACTAATACTATATATTAGGTACCTAACTAATTATAAGATATCTAGTATAATAATATTATATTCTATTAATAACTTCTATACTATTAGATTATTTAATATAATTCTTAAATTATTATATCCCTTATATTATAATATATCTTTTATACTCTTATAATAGTTATTAATAATCCTACTAGATTTATTATATTAATATAAAGGAATCTATTAAATATAAGAGTTAATATAACCTAGTATTTATCTAGCCCTTTAAAGTTTAACTGGTAGTATTTAATAAATTAATTAGTAGAATAGCTTATTTTTATTATTAGAAAGTCTAATATTATAATCTAATATAAAGATATAACTATATAATTAAGTATAATATTAAGCTATTTTTATATTTCTAATATTATAATTAATATTTTTATAAGCTACTAAGTAGCTATTAATAGGATCTAGGGATTAATAATAAGTTATAATTAATATATTAATAGTAGTCTACCTATTATCTAATAGTACCTACTTATATATAATATTTCTTATTATTTAATTAAATATATATCTAAGAGTTTTAAGCCTAATAATATAGAGGTTTCCTTATCTTATTACTTATAATAAAGTTATATATAATTAATTATAATTAAAAGTAGGCCTAGTTTATAAGTTAATACTTATATACTTTATTAATTAGCCTTATAATCTATTAATAGTTATAATAAATACTAGTTAAATAGGATACTACTTATAAATAAAGGGGGTAGGAATCTACCTATTATTTTCTTTAAATTATAATAGTATCTTAAATAGTATTACCTTCTTACTATTATAAGTACTACTTATAATCTCCCCCTTAAAGATATATTTACTATATCTTATTACTTATAATTAGGTCTTATTATATAGATATATATTATAGATATAGGATTCTCCTATATAGTTATATCTTAATGTTTTAATATTCGTCCTCAGGTACGCTACTCCCAACTCGGTTAGACCCTATAAATAAAGAAATCCGATTAGATATTATAGATTTCCTATTCTAGATAGCTAGATAATTTATATATATTATACCCTAGATAACAGACCCGTAATAATAGTAGTAATACTAGATATTTTAATAGGTCTAGGCTGCTAGGCGCCGACCCTAATAGGCTACTCTACGCTAAGAATTACTAGCTATCTAAGCGCTATCTAAGAAGGCCGCTAAGCGCCCTACTAAATAATACTAAGGATCTAAATAAAGAAATTTTTATAATGAAAGCCATTTATAAAATTTTAAAGAAGGTATTTAAAAGGGCGTTATTATAAGTATCTACTACTATTATATTAACTTTCCTACTACTATACCTAGGGAAAAGGGTTAGCCTAAGAAATTCCCCCTACTAGTCTATAACTAACCTAAGAGACCTCCCTTAATATTAAAATCTATATTTAATATAGCTAACCTTAATAATAGTCTTCCTCTAGAAAATAAGGATAGTAATAGTTTAATTACGAGATATACTAAGATAGAAGATAATAATAAAACTACAGAAGGTAAAGATAAGGAAGGAAAGAGATAAAGCCTACATCGGAGGGCTAGAGACTCTATTAAGGGTACTACTAATTTTATCTCCTCTTATAAATAGCTTACCCGCTACGTTAATAGGTTATAAAGTTACTTAATTAATTAGTTAAAACTAATTTAAACCTATAATAAGTCGTAGTTTATTATAATAGAAAAGCGTCTATAGTAATACGCTACTAAGTAAGAGTAACGAGTTAAATCCTTTAAAATAGCTATTTAGGTAGATATTAGTTAGAAATTTAATAACTTCTTAAAAACTTATTATTAGTCTCTATAAAATACCTTCTAGGATATTAAATCTAGTTAGGTAGCCTTACTTAATCCTTTAATTACGACTACGTTCCGTATACTAACTAATTAGCTTCTTTAGACTTAGTAACCCTACGTCCCTCCCTACTATTAGAAGAATAGTTAGGCCGTTTAAGAAGAGGTAGAAGATATAGACGATAAAAATGGTAAATATAATATAAGGGATATATTGAAGAGATAGGGCCGTACTAGTATATAAGGACGTAAAAAGAATACCCTACCTTAACTACTAGATAGACTATATTAATAATAAAGCGAGATAATAAATAATACTTATAAGAGCGAATTTAAACTAACTAAAATTAGTTACTTTTACCCTAGACTAGCCGTCTTAAAAGAAAATCCTAAAGGACCTTATATTATATCTAGTAAAGATATATTCTATTATAATATTAATTTATTTATCTAATAGGCTAAACGTATTAGATAGACTAGGCCCGAAGTAGCTAAAAAACTACACCTTTATTTACGTAGATTAGTTATAATATAGTTTTTATACCTTAAGACTAGCCGTTAAGACTCTCTCTCTAACGACCTTACCTATTTTTATACTACGCTAGTAGAGAAATATAAGTAGTTATAATTATAGGTATTTAATAGGCTATATATAGAATAATATACTATATAAGACGCTAAATAACGTCGCCTTATAAATAAATATATATAAGTAATACTACTTAGTAGATAGTTCTATAACTAATTAGAAGTAGCTATACTAATACTAGCCTAGAAAAATCTAGATTAGGAGCTATAACGAGACGTCCGTCATCTAAATAGTAATTCTAATGATTTTACTCGTAATCTTAATAATATAGTAGACTACTAGGTATTATATCTACTAACCTCCGGATCTAGCTTAATAACTAAGCTAACGCCCTACCCAAATAGTTATAATTATAGCTCCGGACGCGAGCGTATAGCTAAGGATAAGGAAGTAGCCTTCTAACGTAGTTTATATATAGGGGAATAATAGTAACTACCTTCCCTCTAAATCTAATAGGGACCCCCTTAGATCCGTACCTATTAGCCCCCTTCTCGTGGCTTTAACCTAAACCCTCCTAATTTAATACCCCGTTATTAAATTACAGCTAATTAAGCGTCTGCTAAAGAGGTCTTTAATAAAGATAATATAGAAGACGGGTAGTAAAATAATAATAATATAAAAGACGCTAATTTCAGGTCTATATTTAAGTACTATAATAAGAATACTTACATGTATTTTAATAATACTAAATTCTTTAAGTATAATATCCCTCCCTATAGTTATAATATCTACTACGCGGGTTTTATAAATATAGAAGAAATTAATAAATATATACTAGATATTTATACTATTAATATCTAGTCTTCTACTTAGAAGTAATAATATATCTACGCGAATTAGCTAGAGTATATAGCTCTATATATTATAGTTATCTAGCTACCTCCCCTAAATTAAGGCTATACTACCGTTTAAGGATGACTCTTTTTAGAAGATAGTTAATATTAAGACTTTTATATTAATACTAGGAGCTTAGCTACGTTTATTAATAAGTCCTTATTACTAGCGGGAAATCTATACGGCCGTCTATATAAGATGTCCCTAATTATTATCTAAGGAATTAGCGGGGAACGTATTATTAATAAATATATAGATATTTCTCTTTTTATTATAGGTAATAACGGAATAGTGCTACGTGTTAATACGAAGGCGTTTATAATAAAAGGTATTAAGGCGGGTATTATCCTAGGTATAGATAAACTAGGACGGCTAGAAGATAATATTACCTTATAGCTAGGCCGTAAAATTATATAAATTAAGGGTATTAACGTCCCTATTAACTTTATATCGCTAGGAAGTAAACCTATAACGTTCTTTAGCGAGGTTAAATAGAATAGATTAACTAAACTATAGTAATAGCGAGGCTAGTTAAGACGTCTAATTAAAAGGGGCCTAGGGATATAAAGAGTTTTAAAATAGAAAGATATTAGTAATTAACTCCTTTTCACCCTTTAATATTACTAAGTTAATCTAATAATTAATCTGTACCCTAAATAACTAAAATATTAACCTTAGTTAGTTAGTTCAATCTACCTATTAGTAATACTAATCATCGTTATTTTTTTACGGGCTTTAAGACACGGCTCTTACTATTTACTAGGGCTAGTTTATAGCTAAATCGTCGCTGTTATTACCTTACCGTTACTATTAGAGTAGGTCGACTTTCTATATAAGGATAATTATTACCTTCTTTCTTTTATTTATTAGTATTTACTTCCGTATATATAGCGATAGATAGTAAATATATAAGGACTTCTAGATAGCTACTTATATAGCTAAAGTACCTCCCTAGTATTATTATTATAGTAAGGACGTTGTTTTTTCTTAAAAATAGTAGCATTTATTATAGATATAGGATTCTCTTATATAGTTATATCTTGATATTTTAATATTTATCCTCGGGTACGCTACTCCTAACTTGGTTAGACCCTACGAATAAAGAAATCCGATTAGATATTATAGATTTCCTATTCTAGATAGCTAGATAATTTATATATACTACACCCTAGATAACGGACCCGTAATAATATAATAGATTAAGGTTCCTTAATAGTATAACTAGTACGCCTAGCTTAATATGAAGCTTATAAGATAATAGGGATGGTTTATAAAACCTATAAAAGTACTTAAAGGGGAAGAGTTTATTATCTTTTTTTAATATAATATAATTAATACTCTAGTATATTATTGTATTATTAGGGATATATAATATTATTTTAATGTTTATACTAGTAATATCTTTATTAGTAATAATAAGAATAGCCTATTCTAATAGATAAACCCTTTAAGAGATATTTATCCTAATATTAATATAAATATTCTTAATTAAATTATTAATAGTATTTCTAGGGGTATAATTATATCTTTAATATAATATATCTTTATTAGTAGTAGGGCTTTTTTAGATATTAATATTATTATTAATAATAAGGAGATTACTTATAAATAGTCCTATTTTATAATATATAATATCTATTAAGTCGGGATTATTAAGTTACTTATTAATAGTAAGATTTAAATATATAACCTTATTCTAGAAATAAGCCTTTTAAAGATACGCCTTAATAACCTAGCTACTAGATCCTCCTAGAATAACTAGGAGTATTTATTAGAAGTTACTATAAAAGTAGACTACCTTACCCCTAAAATAAGCCTAGTTATTATTATAAATATCTTAAAGGTTATAATTAATAGCTTTTATATTATATTAACTCTATATAAGAGACTTATCTTAAAAGATAATATAAGCTTACTTAATTAACTTAATAAGATTAATACCCTTTTTAATCTTATATAAGGAGGTAGTATTAGAGTCTAAGGGTATCTTAAATTATAAGTAAATAGTCTAACCTCCTTATAATAGTATTAATATAATATTAGAAGATACTACTATTAAAGTAACCTTTTACTAGGAATATAGCCTTTTTATAATAGTATTTTATACTATTATCTTACTAGTCCCCCTAGTACTATTAAGGAAGAATATTATACTTAGAGTATTAAATTTATTATTAATAGTAGTATTAATAGTAGTAATAATCTAATTAATAATATAATATTAATTAGTATTTAGCCTATTTTATAAGACCTTAGCCTTATTAGGGGTAATTTAGTAAGATATTTCTTCTTATAAAAGTCTATTTAGAATATTATTAAAATTATTAAATAGAATAATTAAAATAAGTAGGTTATATTAGGCTAGATCCTTAATATATTTAGGGGTTAATTAATATTCTAATTAGCTATTAATTAGGTAAAGGGGGTACTATTCTATAAATAACTATTACTTATAATAATTATCTAGGATTTAAAGTATTAAAAAATCCTATTATAAGAGGTATAAGTATTTATTTAAGATATACTCCTTATACTTATTCTATAAGGTAAGGGCGTTAGTAGGTTAGAGTTTAACTAATATTAATATAAAAAGATTATATAGCTTATAACCTCCTTAAAAATCCTTTCCCTTATTAAGGATCTTATTAGTATATCTATTATTTTTAATTAACTTAAGCTTTATATAAGCCTCCTTCTAACCTATTAGCTAGCTATCTACTATCTAGAGGTTATTAAATAATATAGCCTCCTTAATATAATAGAGGAGTAGTTAGTAATAATAGAGATCCTTTATTTTTAAGCTAATAAAATTAATATATCTAAGAGTCTCCCCCTTTTTATAAATTTTCTATTATTTATTTATTTTATTCTATATAAAGAACTTAAGAAAATCCGCGTATAAATAGTTAAATAAATCCCTTATAATAGCTAGATATTTCCTATTCTATTTTATAAAAGATAATAGCTAACTATTATTATAAGCTTCTTTAATAAGACGGCTTATATTAAAAAACTTTATTAATATAGTCTTATAAAGCTTATTACTATCTATTAGCTTTTATTTAATAGCCTTATTAGTAGCCTAGTTATTAGCCGGCTTTAAAAGGGTATACTATTAATCTAGGAGGTAGATTTATAAACGCTTTATATAAGGCTTTATAATACTTATATTAAATAAGAGTATCTTCTAAATAGCTTTAATAGACTTAATCTAGTAAGTAGATTAATACTTTATAATCTTATCTACTAACTCCTCTTACTATTACGGCTAGCTATTAGGAGTAGGGTTATTATTATTACGCGTATAATTCCTAGTAAGGGAGATATTAGCTTAATTAGGTCCCTTATAAATATATTTATATAAATAGAAAATAGACTTAATAGAGTTATAAATATTAATATTAATATAGGTACTATATTTCTTTAATAGGTATAAGTTATAAGGGATAACCTATCTATTATTAATAAAGGAATTAGGTTTAGGGGGGCTAACTAGATATTTATAAAAAGGATAACTCCTATTAGGTATAAAAGATGTCTCTTAGTAAAGATCCTTTAAAAAAGCCTTACTATAATAATTCTTCTCCTAATTAAAATATCTATTACTAGGGACCCTAGTATAATAATTATAAACTATATATTATAAGACTAACTTATATAATATATTATTATCTTATTAAGGGGGGATAAATACTTAAATAATACTATTAATATTACTGACTATCTAGATCTAATCCTCCTCCTATATAATAAGGAGAATATAAGTATATAAGAGACCTTACTTTTAAAACTTAATAATATAATAGTAGCCTATATAAATATTAAGGATATATTATTTAAGGAGGTCCTTTATTAACTCCTAGAGCTTCTAATTAAAGATATAGGTAATTAGATTATAATAGTACTCTAATATCTAACTAGGTTCTAATAAGCTCTAAATATTAGGCTACTTAAGATTATATATAAAGGTAATAAAAAATTTAGGTTTACCCCTTTTTTAAACTATTATTATAACGTCTTATATTCTTACTTTTATAGTATATAAGCTTCCTAGTATTATTAATAGGAGGATAGTTACCTTACTATTAATATCTTTAAGTAAGATATCTAGATTAGTACTAAGCCTATCTATTAGGCTAGAGTAGTAGTCCGCTTAAATAGTCTATTAATTTTAATAATATTAAATTAAGTTATTAAGCTCTATTAATATCTAGATATTAGTAGCCTAGTAGCTAAATAGATATCTACTATTAATAGTATAATTAAAGAAATCGGGCTAGATCTAGATATTAATTAACTAATTATTTAAATTATATTAAGTACCCCCTAACTATTATCTAAATAATTTAGAACTATTTATACCTAAGTAGATTTAAGTCTAGAAAATAACTAGGGAAATATATTAAATAGTCTTACTTATATTTATTTTATATAAAATTATTATCTTATTACTTACTAAGACCTATTATAATCTTAAGGTATATACTCGCTAGTAACGTACTAGTCTAGCTCTTACTTAGGGTTACTACTATCTTCCTACTCTAGTTTATTATTACTACTAATTAGGGTATACTAGGTAAGTGTACTAATAATATAGTTCTATTATAATATATATAATAGATAGTCGCCTAGAAGCTAATAGCTAGTTAATAGGAGGCGGTTATATTATAATTATTTATTAAATAGAAATAGGAGTAGATATTAGAGGGCTATATAAAAAGGATACTAATTAGGGATTAATATAAGGCCCTCCTTAATAGTTTTAATATAAATATCCCGCTTAATCTAGCCTCTTATAATATTATTAGGAGTTATTATAATATAAGTAACTTCTATAAAGGTAAGCTAATTATAGGTACCCTTATCCTATTATTTAGAATTTAGCTATTAAATATAAATACTTATAATATTAATAGGATATTATAATTTATCCTTTTTAAGGTAGTTATAGTAGGATTTAAACCCCTAGACGTATAAGTTAATAGACTAGAGGATATACTAAGTAGAAGTAAGGATATCTTAATTTAAATTATTAAAATATTAATAGTAAATATCTAGTTACTCTTATATACTATCTAGTATATAAATCTAGGTAAATTTTAGCCTAAGGCTATTATTAGTAATAAGAGGACCTATTAGATAATAAATAGACCCCTAGATCTAGAAGGTAGTTTAATTAATATAGGTATTAATATTAGTTATACCCTTACTAGTAAAGGAGAGATAATTATTATAGTTAATAATATTATTTAAAAAATCTTTATTATATATAATCCTCCTTTATATAAACTATCTATTAATAATAATAATATTTATATTACTAAGTAATTTATTAATAAATTATACCCTAAGCTCCGCCTCCTTTTAAAGCCCCTTAAGTAATAAGTTAATATTAGCTAGCTTATATAACTAGTTAGGAGATAGCTAATTATTCTTCCTACTATTATAATATAGCTATTAACTATCCCCTAAGTTATTATATTTATTTTTCTATAATAGTATATTATAATATAGATATCTATTTATAAGGGTATTAAATAAACTATTAACTAGGTAGGGTACTATATCTCCTACTATCTAGGGATTCCTATATACTTAATATCCCTAACCTAGCGTCCGCCCCTAATATATATTATTCTAATACCGGTATAAGCCTTATTAAATAGGGGGTTAGTACTTAGTATTATCCTTTATATTAGCCTCCTATTAAGTATACTAGTAACGGGTACGTTAATAGTATTTAGAGGGAGGCTAGGGAGCGATTTCTTAAGGCGCTTCTTTAAAGGCTAGGGGAGTAGGTTACTAAGGGTTCCTAGGTAGAATAACTACTTAAATAGTTATATTAGTAAGGGCTATAAACTACTAGGGAGTAATACCGTAATTAAAGTAGGTATAAGGGCGAGTCCCTAATAGTATTTCTCTAGGAGGTTCTATTAATATAATATCTATTAGGTTAGCCCTAAGGATCCTAGATCTAACTTAGGTACTTATAATAGTTATCTTTAAGTATCTAGTACGCCTTATACCGCTACTCTTATAGGATTTTACCCTCTTATTATTACTATTAAGGGTGTTATAATCTAGCTTAAAAAGAGCTACGCGCTTAGAAGGTATTATAGTAGAGCTAAAGGAGCTAAGTTTAATATAAGAAGGGTAATAGTAGGTAGTTTAAAGACGGCTAATATAAGTTAAATATAATAGATAATTAGGGGGAGTATTAAAATCTATAATATACTATTAAATAGTAATAATAGGTAGGAAGAAAAAATTAGTAATAAGATTAGTAGGCGCTAAGATAATAGATTATTATATTAAATTTAGTAGGTAAATCTATTTATAATAATATATCTTTTAAACTATTATACTAATTCTTATAATTTTTAAAGTATTAAGTATATTAAGATAAGGTATATAACTTATTTTAAATAGAAAATATTAGGAAGTTTTAGTATAAATATAGGTAGAATATAAAGAAATAGTAGAGTTTTAATATTCGCTATAAATAACGCTAGTCCTAAGGAGGTAATTTAGGGGACTTTAAACTAATTAATAAGCTATAATAAGCTTAGGGTCCTAATTTCCATGTCTTCTATTATAGTAAGAAGATTATAATATTATTATTTAGGGCTAATAGGGTATAATTAAGTATACTATTATTAGATAACTTATTATATTAGTTATTATTAAGAAAAGATATTATTATTATTAAGATAAAAGTATTAAAAGACTAATACTATCTGTTAAATACCTAACTAATTATAAGATATCTAATATAATAATATTTTATTTTATTAATAACTTTTATATTACTAGACTATTTAATATAATTCTTAGATTATTATATCTCTTATATTATAATATATCTTTTATACTTTTATAATAACTATTAATAGTCTTACTAGATTTATTATATTAATATAGAGGAATCTAGTAGATATAAGAGTTATTATAACTTAATATTTATCTAGCCCTTTAAAATTTAACTAGTAGTATTTAATAAATTAAATAATAGAATAGCTTATTTTTATTATTAGAAAGTCTAATATTATAATCTAATATAAAGATATAATTATATAATTAAATATAATATTAAGCTATTTTTATACTTTTAATATTATAATTAATATTCTTATAAGCTACTATATTATAGTCCTACTACTTTACTACTTATAGAAGCCTTCCGCGGCTTAGTTATACTAGGCCTAGCGCTTTAGCTTATAGGTAGGATTCCTATACTTAGAGAATATATCTTTTTATTATATCTTAATACCTTTATAATAAAATAGTAGTAATACTAAACTAGCCTCTACTATATACTATTAATTATATAGTAAGCTAAGATTATATACTAGCTTTATAAGTACTAGCTCTTTAGAGTACTACTAGCTATCCTTAGTACTAGTTAAGTCTTATACTCTACTAAAATCCTAGGCCTTTAACCTTATACCGGATCTTTACTAATAAAGCCTTTTATAACCTTAGATATATATAAAGGTCCCCTTTAAAGATTTACTATTAATAAGAGCCTTCTTTATTACCTATTACTACTATTTAATAGTATTAGGATTTCCCTAGAATTATTAGGATTCCTTAATATTTTACTAAGAAAACCTAACTTTTCCCTATTTATTTATTTATGAATTATATACGCGTCTATCTAAACTAATAAAAGATAATTACGGGGGCCTACGGGTATTTTATAGTCGCTACGACGGTAGCCGACTCGTAGGGGAAACCGTATACTTATACTAAGTATAGGCGCGGGTAAAAACCCTTACCTTTCCTACCTTCTCTATAACTTCTATTCCGTTTTCTCTTTATACTATATTCGGTCCTCTATAATAATAGGCGGTCGTATTTACTATTATATTAGTCTAGCTCTCTAGGGCCGGCTTATATACTATAAAAGCGAAATTCGCTCCGGTAGTAAAGATTTACGTCTAAGGTCGGCTCTAGTATAACTACTTCGCTACGAGCGAGAACTAGCCTAGTAGCCTAGTCTAGATTATCTATCTTACTACTTATTTTACCCCCCCCGCCTTCGCGAGTATCTTATAGGCGTCTACTACGCCTAAGGTATCCTTTAGCTCCTAGCGGCGGTCCTAGAGCTTAGGGTAATAGATAAAGATATACTTCGTATCCTACCTACGCTAGCCGTACCCGTAGCTTACGGATATATAGCTAGGGACTTTATACTAGTATAAGAAGGCGGCTAGCCCGATCTTTCCCGTCTTTATCTATATAAAGACGGAGCTCTTAGCCTTTTAAAGGCCCTTATAAAGGGTCCTCCTACCGGTCTATAAGCCCCCGAGCTAGGCGGGGGGGTAATCCCTAGCTCCTAGTCCCGACTAGTATTCGTCCTATATAGTATCCTAGGAGGACCTCTACTAATAGTATATTATCTTCTTAATCCTCTAAGGGGGGCGGGCTACCTCCTTAGTTATAATCGCGCCCCCGTCGTCTAGGCGTAGAGAGTATAGAGCCTACTCGTTCTTCTCTTCCGCGGGGGATTTTACTACCTCTCTCCTCCTCCCCCTCTTAGCGTTTAGCTTCCTTCGGATACGTATATTCCCTATTATTATTACTAGGTAGATCCCCTTTAATATATACCGGCGGAGAATTAAGTAATCTAGTATTAGTTATATAAGGGCTATCCCTAACTCTACCTCTAGTACTCGCGTTAAGGTAGCCTTATATACCCCTAGTACGCGTCTTAAGTAGTTATTTTAGATAACTTTAAGCTTCCTTATATACGTCTTCTTTATATCCTTTAGTCTTTATAATATATATTATAAGGTAGACGCGTAGGTTATAACTAGCCGTACTATTATACTATATACTTTCCTTACCCTATTAAGGGTAGCTCCCTAGGTTAATACCATTATTATAGATAGGGCGAGGCTCTAGGTAGCGAGTTTCACCTATACCCTTTTTAAGTATAGGCCCTACTATAATTTACCGTTAATATATAGTCTTAGGACTTAGATCTCTATTTATAGCTTTATTATTATATGCCCTAGGTTAATAACTATACTTATATTAAAGTAACGGGGGTAACAGGTAAGGTAGACTAATTTATATTTCTAGGGGGCGAAACTCGCCCCGTATATTAAAGCCTATTTAAGGTAGATCTCGTATACTAGTTCTAAGGTCTTATAATTACCTTCCGTAGTTTTCCTATATACTAGTAGGTAGATATTATCTATAAACCCTCTAACTTATAACTATAATTTAGCCGCTATATACTCCTTAATAAGTAGCGCGTTAAAGAATAGGAAGAGGATAAGGGAGATTAGCGACCCCTAGGGAATCCCTATCTCTACCGGCTCTATCCTACTCGTTATCCCCCTAATTATAATAGACGAGGACCTTTCTACTAGGAAACTTTCCGTCTAGCTTATAATATAGCGAGGGATCCCCTTATACCGGAGGTTATAAATAAGCCTCCGGTAGGAGACGTTATTAAAGGCTCCTGTGATATCTAGTAAGAGGAGGCTAGTTATATTACCTCTACTATAGTCTTATACCGTATATACCGCGTCTATAATTATTTCTAGTACTATCTCTATTAATCTATTCCTTTACGCCCTTATTTATTATTACGGGAGGAGGCCTTAACTTTTAGTATAGTCGCTAAGTCGCCTTATAACTATTAATTCTAGGGCCTTTTTAAGGGTACTTAATAGCGCTATCGGACGGTACGCCTTAGGTACTATATAGTCCTCCTTCTTCGGTTTCTTTAAGACGACCGTATTAGCCTTTTTAAATTCCCTTAGGTAGTAGCTAAGGTAGAAGCACGCGTTAAATAAATAAGTAAGCTCCCTAAAGAGCCCGTCTACTATTAGCCTAAGGAACCGATTTAGGATCCTATTAATCCCTAGGGCCTTATCTTATTTTAGCTTATAAATAGCTTATAAGACTTCCTCGCTTATAATATTACTACTATTACCTACCGGTAGTAAGTATTCTATACTATCGATATCTATTAGGTCGGCTTATAGGGGGGGTAGGAAGAATATCGTCTATAGGACTTCTACTTTCTCCTTAAAGGTCTTAGCTACCCCTTCCCTATCGCCCCTCCTTAGAGGGGGGAACTTAAAGAGGGGTTATAGCGACGAGCTATCGTTCCTCGCCTACTTAATAAAGCCCTATATACCCTTTTAAGACTTAGTAGCGTTATAAATCTTTCTTCTAAAGTCGATCGCCTTCTCCGTTCTTAGTACCCTATTCCTTTCCTTAATAGCTGCGTTCTTAGCTCCCTCCGTAGTAGTATAGACCTTAGCCTTATTAGAGGTAATTTAGTAATATATTTCTTCCCGTAAAAGTCTATTTAGAATATTATTAAAATTATTAAATAGGATAATTAGAATAGGTAGGTTATATTAGGCTAGATCCTTAGTATATTTAAGGGTTAATTAATATTCTAATTAGCCGTTAATAAGGTAAAGGGTATACTATTTAGTAAATAACTATTACTTATAATAATTATCTAGTATTTAAAGTATTAAAAAATCTTATTATAGGAGGTATAAGTAATTATTTAAGATATACTCCTTATACTTATTTTATAATATAAGGGTATTAGTAAGTTAGAGTTTAACTAATATTAATATAAAAAGACTATATAGCTTATAACCTCCCTAAAAATCCTTTCCCTTATTAAGGATCTTATTAGTATATCTATTATTTTTAATTAACCTAAGCTTTATATAAGCCTCCTTCTATTCTATTAACTAGCTATTTATTATCTAGAAGTTATTAAATAATATAGCCCCCTTAATATAATAGAGGAGTAGTTAGTAATAGTAGAGATTATTAGTTTTTAAACTAATAAAATTAATACGCCTAAGAGTCTTACCTTTTTTATATATTTTCTATTATTTATTTATTTTATTCTAGGTAAAGAACTTAGGAAAATCCGCGTATAAATAGTTAAGTAGATCCCTTATAATAGCTAGATATTTCCTATTCTATTTTATAAAAGGTAATAGCTAACTATTATTATAAGCTTCCTTAGTAAGATAGTTTATATTAAAAAACTCTATTAATATAGTCTTATAAAGCTTATTACTATTTATTAGCTTTTATTTAATAGCCTTATTAATAGCCTAGTTATTAGCTAGCTTAAAAAGGGTATACTATTAATCTAATAAGTAGATTTATAGATACTTAATATAAGGCTTTATAATACTTATACTAAATAAGAGTATCTTCTAAATAGCCTTAATAGACCTAATCTAGTAAGGAGACTAATACTTTATAATCTTATCTACTAACTCCCCTTACTATTATAACTAGCTATTAGGAGCGGGGTTATTATTATTACGCGTATAATTCCTAGTAAAGGAGATATTAACCTAATTAGATCCTTTATAAATATATTTATATAGATAGAAAATAGACTTAATAAAGCCGTAGATCTTAATATTAATATAAGTACTATATTTCTTTAATAAGTATAAGTTATAAGGGATAACCTATCTATTATTAACAGAGGAATTAGGTTTAAGGGGGCTAACTAGATATTTATAGAAAGGATAACTCTTATTAGGTATAAAAAATATCTCTTAGTAAAAATCCTTTAAAAAAGCCTTATTATAATAATTCTTCTCTTAACTAAAATATCTATTACTAGGAATGCTAGTATAATAATTATAAACTATATATTATAAGACTAACTTATATAATATATTACCCTATTATAAAGGGGGGATAAATACTTAAATAATACTATTAATATTACTAACTATCTAGATCTAATCCTCTTCCTATATAATAAGGAGAATATAAGTATATAGGAGACCTTACTTCTAAACTTAATAATATAATAGTAGGTTATATAAATACTAAGGACGTATTACTTAAAGAGGTCTTTTATTAGCTCCTAAAGCTTCTAATTAAAGATATAGGTAATTAGGTTATAATAGTACTCTAGTATCTAACTAGATACTAGTAAGCTTTAAATATTAGGCTACTTAAGATTATATATAAAGGTAATAAAAAATTTAGGGTTACCTCTCTTTTAAATTATTATTATAATATCTTATATTCTTACTTTTATAATATATAGGCTTCCTAGTATTATTAATAAGAGGATAGTTACCTTACTACTAATATCTTTAAGTAAGATATCTAGATTAGTACTAAGCCTATCTATTAAGCTAGAGTAGTAGTCCGCTTAAATAGTCTATTAATTCTAATAATATTAATTTAGATTATTAAGCTCTATTAATATCTAGATATTAATAGCCTAGTAGCTAAATAAATATCTACTATTAATAGTATAATTAAAGAAATTAGGCTAGATTTAGATATTAATTAATAGATTATTTAAATTATATTAACTATCTTCTAGCTAATATCTAAATTATTTAAAACTATTTATAACTAAGTAGATTTAGGTCTAAAAAATAATTAGGGAAATATATTAAATAGTCTTACTTATATCTATTTTATATAAAATTATTATCTTATTACTTATTAAGACCTATTATAACCCTAAGGTATATACTCGCTAGTAATATACTAGTCTAGTTCCTACTTAGGGTTACTACCCTCTTCCTACTCTAGTTTATTATTACTACTAATTAAGGTATACTAGGCGAGCGTATTAGTAATATAATTCTATTATAATATATATAGTAGATGGTCGCCTAAAAGCTAATAGCCGGCTAATAGAAGGTAGTTATATTATAACTATTTATTAAATAGAAATAGGAGTAGATATTAGAGGGCTATATAAGAAGGATACTAGTTAAGAATTAATATAAGGCCCCCCTTAATAGTTTTAATATAGATATCCTACTTAATCTAGCCTCTTATAATATTATTAGGAGTTATTATAATATAAGTAACTTCTATAAAGGTAAGCTAATTATAGGTACCCTTATCCTATTATTTAGAATTTAGCTATTAAATATAAATACTTATAATATTAATAGGATATTATAATTTATCCTTTTTAAGGTAGTTATAGTAGGATTTAAACCCCTAGACGTATAAGTTAATAGACTAGAGGATATACTAAGTAGAAGTAAGGGTATCTTAATTTAAATTATTAAAATATTAATAGTAAATATCTAATTACTCTTATATATTATCTAGTATATAGATCTAGGTGAATTTTAGTCTAAGGCTATTATTAGTAATAAGAGGACCTATTAAATAATAAATAGACCCCTAGATCTAGAAGGTAGTTTAATTAATATAGGTATTAATATTAGTTATACCCTTACTAGTAAAGGAGAGATAATTATTATAATTAATAATATTATTTAAAAATTCTTTACTATATATAATCCTCCTTTTTATAGACTATCTATTATTAATAATATTATCTATATTATTAAGTAATTTATTAATAAATTATACCCTAAGCTCCACCTCCTTTTAAGGCCCCTTAAGTAATAAGTTAATATTAGCTAGCTTATATAACTAGTTAGGGGATAGCTAATTATTCTTCCTACTATTATAATATAGCTATTAACTATCCCTTAAGTTATTATATAATTTTTTTATAATAGTATATTATAATAGGGGTATATATTACTAGTAATATTAAATAATCTATTAACCTTATAAAGCTTTATATATCTTATTATATAAAGATCCTTATATACTTAATATCCCTAGCCTAGTATCTACCCCTAATATATATAATACCGCCGTTAGTATAAGCCTTATTAGATAGGAGGTTAGTACTTAGTATTATCCTTTATATTAGCCCCCCGTTAAGTATACTAGTAATAGGTACTTTAATTATATTTAGAGGGAGGCTAGGGAGTAATTTATTAAGGCGCTTCTTTAAAGGTTAGGGGGTAAGGTTATTAAGCATCCCTTAATAGAATAACTACTTAAATAATTATATTAGTAAGGGCTATATACTACTAGGGAGTAATACTATTATTAAGGTAGTTATAAGGGCGAGTACTTAATAGTATGTCTTTAAGGCGAGGTTATATTAACGTAATATATCTAGGGTCTACTAGTAGGTTCTTAGATCTAACCTAGGTTCCTAAATTAGTATTCTTTAGGCGTCTAGTATACCTTGTACTATTACTTTTATAAGATCTAGGCCTCTTATTAATAATATTAGGGTCTAGCTTAGAAAGAGCTACGCGCTTAGAAGTTATTAGTAGGGAGCTAGAGAAGCTATATTTAATATAGGAATAGTAATAATATATACTTTAAAGATAATTAGTATAACTTATAAGGTGTAGATTATAAGGGGGGGGAATAATATTTATAATAAGGTGTTAAATAATAAAAATAAAGGTAGGGAGAAAAAATTAGTTAAGTAGTAGGGTTATACTAAGATATTAGATAGTTAGATTAATATTAATAGGTAAAACTATTTATTTAAATATATCTCTTAAACTATTATATTAATTTTTATTATTTTTAAAGTATTAGATAGTTAAAAAGACGCTATATAACTTTATTTAAAAAGAAAATATTATAAAGTATTAGTATATAGGTAGGTAGGATATAAAGAAATATTAGAGTTCTAATATTCGCGCTAGTCTAGGAAAGGAATCTAGGGTACTTATAAACTAACTAATAAGCTGCGATAAGGTTAGGGTCCTAATTCTAGTATTTTCTATTATAGTAAAGAAGATAATATTAGTTAATATAAATTAATAAGTTAATATAAGTTAATATAAGTTAATAATTATATATACTACCTTTTTATAATAACTTTATAAAAGATTAAAGAAAAGTAGTAATAACTTACTATTATAAATTTATAATAGATATTAAGTTCTACTATTTCTATCTTTAATAATAGATTAAGAATACTATTATTTAATTAAACTATTTTAATTTAAGAGTAAAGATTCTTATATTTAATCTTTTATTAATATATATATAACTAGGATTTATTAGTATATACTATATTATATCTATTTAGAAACTACTAGGAATAGTATATTACATTTATATAAATTTTAATAATATAAATATCTAAGTAAGAAGGTCTTAAAGATAAAGTATAAATACTTCTAAGATTTTCTATTTAACTTACTACTTTTATATAAGATTTATATATCCTATATTATAGCATAGTATCTATTAGAAATACTAAGGTTTACCTAGGGTTCTTAAATACTAAAATATAGATATACTTACTATTTATATTAGGAGCTTTCTATTAATTCTATTTAGGATTAATATTAATAATAAAGGATACTTAGATCTAGGTACGCTTATAAGCTATATAATATATATCTTCGTTATAGAATACGATATTAGATAGGGTAATTCCGTAGTTAGTAATTTAATAGTTCTTGCTAAGAAATAATAGATACTAGACATACTATGATATAGGATACTAAGTAGTACTAATAGCTAATAATTACTAGGTAGTAATAGTAAATACTAGGTAGTAGTTATAGATACTAGATAATTATAATAAAATAAGTAGATATCTTAGAAGAATCTTTACTCTATCTTATTATAAGACCTTTCTAATTAAACTTAAATATAATTAACTCGTATATAAATATATAATATTATTCTTAATAGTTTATTAATAGTCTATTAATAGGTATTATCTTATATAATAAAGTTACTAATTAAATAACTTTAATTACTACCTAATCTTATCCTATTAAACTTCTTAATTTAATAAGTTTCTATCCTTATTTACTACTACTACCTAGTATTTATAACTATTTATTACTAGGTAGTAGTAGTAAAAACTAGGTAAATACTAGGTAGTAGTAATAAAGTAAGTAAAAGATCTTAGAATAATCTTTACTCTATTCTATTATAGATTTCTATTTAAAGTTCTATTTATAAAGGTTTATATATATCTTAAAGATTAGTTATATAGATATAGTATAATATAAATAGTATAAGTTAATATATTATTATTATTATCTAATACTTTATTTTCTTTTAGAATAATATAATTAATTACTACTTATTTATCTACTATAAATCCTAGATAATAATAATATTTAATTTATATATATACTTATATATAGACTAACCGCGTTAGATTAGTAATTTAAACTTAAGTTAGATATCTAACTTAACTCTTAGTAAGTTAATACTAGATTCCTAGCCTAAGTATTCGGGTTAGTACTAATAATTAGTACTAAGTATTCGAGTTAATACTATAGGGTACTACTAAGTATCGACTCGAGGTATTAACCCGACTTGCTAAGATATTAGTTCTACCTATATTATTTTACTAAGACTATTATATCAGGAATATTTTTAATTTATAATAATATTTCGTACTATATATAAGACTTACTAATATATTACTAAGTATTATTATTATTACTAACTAGGTAATTCTTAATAGTAAATAAGATAATATAAAAAGGTAATAGCTAATTAGCTATTCCTATAGAAATAATAACTATAATACTACTAGTATTTTCTATTTATAATAGTATTTCTTACTATATATCGGACTTAGTACTATATTAATAGTTATTATTATTATTATTATTATTACTTAGATAATACTCCTAAGTAATAAGGTAATATAAAAAGGTAATATATATCCCTAGGGAATAAATAGAAGTATTAAAATTCTAAATAAAAAAATTCTATTTTTAATATAGAGGTAATTCTAGAAAAAAATTAGTGTCCCTTACTATTTTATTAGGGGCTTAGTATCTTAGAAATACCTTAGCGAGTTAGGTTAGTTTAACTTAACTTACTAAGGTACTAAGGGCTTTTTAGGTTAATACTAGAAGTAGGTACTAAGTATTTAGGTCGGTACCTAAACTAGTATATTAGTAATCTAGGGAATAGAATAATATAGAAAAATGCGCTTTTAGTATATAAGCTTTTAATAGAAATAGCACTTCTATTTAATTAATAGTACTAGTCCTAGTAGGGCTATGCTAGTGAAATTTTAACACGCTAGTATTTATATATAAGCTAGTAGTTTTTAAAGTTTAAGCTAAAACGGACTAGTACTAGCCCCGTTTCTAATTATTAAGTAAAAGGAGATGAGTATTATAATAGCTAATAGACTCGTTCTAATTTTATATATATATAATTAATTAATAGAGAAGGGAAGCTTCTCGTAGGTATAAAACCTACTTATAGAAGGCTTTAGTCTCTAAGCTACTAAGCTATCTAGCTACGCGATATATAATAATACTACTATAAAAGAAGATAAGTAATAACTCTATTACTATATTATATAATACCCTTTAATAAGAACCTTAATTATAATATAGTTAGTTATAAGAATAGCTATTATACTCCTTAATAAGATCCTTTATATTATAAAGGTTATTAGTATTATACTAAGTATTATACTTAAAATTATAACCCTACTACTTTACTAAATACTAAGTTATCTTTCCTAATATCCTCCTCCTAATAATTAACTCTATTTTATAATTATTAGACTTATTAGCGGGACTATCTATTTTAAATATAAGGGGAGGCTAATAATTCTTTACCCTAATATAAGGGTTAGAAGTCTTTAGTAATAACTTAAGTTAAGCTACTAATACAATAGGGTAGATATATATAAGTAGACTAAGTTAGAGTTAATAGGCTAGTTAACCTACTCTTTTAATAATTTTAAAAGGCCCTACTTACTATTAATAGATTTTTAAGTTAGTAATACTAGGGATTTTATAACTATTACCTAGGCTAAGAAAGGCTTTATTACTAGGAGATATTATTATAACTTTATACTTACTATTATAGTAGATTTTAGCGAAGATATTAGTAAAGGTAATTAACTCCTTAGCCTAATCCTATTTAAGCTATTATAAGTATATAAAGTTTTTAGTAGGAAGCTCTTATTATAATAGTATATTAAAGCTATTATAGATATTAAAGCTATATAAGATTTTATTAAGAAATATACTAGTAGATTAGCTTTTAGAATTATTAAGATACCCTTAAAGGTATAAGAGAACTAGGATCTAATTAATAGTATTAATATTCTATATAATATAATATAATAATATAAGGTTATTTTAACTATCTAATTTATCTATTCTAAAAGACTATCCGTCTAAGTATAATAAGCTATTAATATTAGTAGCTTATAACTAAGCTTCTTAAAGATTAATCTCTAGAAAGAAGATATAAATTTAGTATCTCTATTACTAATAATTTTATAAGGGATCCCCTATCTATAAGTAGTTAGCGTAGCTAATATTGTATTAGCTTATTAAGCTACTAACTAGATAATTTATCTAGGAAGGAGAAGTATTTACTTAGAAAACTTATTTATAATTATTAGGAGATTATTAAAGCCTTCTATAAGCTATATTACTAGTAGGGCTATAATAAAGTCTATAGCTATTATATAGAAGGGAAAAATAGGCCGGTTAATTAGTACTATAATTCTATAAGGTTTATACTATTTTATTTAATTTAACTAATAATCTAGATAATACTTTATATTATAGTCGCTTTAATAGCTTCCTTTATAGAAGGCTTCTGCGGCCTAGCTATACTAGGCCTAGCGCTTTAGCTTATAAGCAGGATTCTTATACTTAGAGAATATATCCTTTTACTACTTCTTAACTATATTTATACTAATTAGTAGTAATACTATCTAGCCTCTATTACATACTATTAATTATATAGTAAGCTAAGATTATAAACTAGCTTTATAAGTACTAGCTTCTTAGAGTACTATTAGTTAAGAAACTTTAGTACTAGTTATTTAAATCTTCTACTCTACTATTATCCTAGGCCTTTAACCTTATATTAAACCTTTACTAAGAAGCCTCTTATAACCTTAGATATATATAAAGGTCCCCTTAGAAGAATTAGTATTAATAAGGGCCTTCTTTATTACTTATTACTACTATCTAATAGTATTAGGATTCCATCCTATTCTATTAGAACTCTTAGAGAAACTCCGGTATTTTACTAAGTAAATTTAGGTATATCCCTAAACTATCTCTATTTACTACTTATCCTAGATCCCCTAAGGGAAACCCTTATCCTTACTTTTTAGATAGACGATTTTATTAATACTAGATATAAGTACGCTAATATTATTAATAAGATTAGTTAGTTCTTAATCTTATTTACTATTAAAGGGAAGCTTAGACCTCTTTAAACTAATTATAGCTCCTCCTCTTTATAAGACTAATAATACTATACTAGGTTATTATCCTTAGAGCTAATAAGTCTACTTAATATTAATAAACTATCTTAGCCTATAGATTAGGCTATTAATAGAAGTCTATTTTATATAGTAAATTGTTATTTTAAGCGAGCTACTATATTTATAAGATAGTATTTATAGGAGCCTCCTTTAGCTCTAATACTACTAGCTAGGACTTATTATCTATAAGACTAAGGCCCTTTATTAGTCTTAATATCCTAAATAGGGACCTTAATCTATTCGCTAGTAAGGTTAACTTTATTAATAATAGAGTCTATTTCTATATTAATAGGATCTACTTAAGTAACCTTAGTAGAAGAGGCGATTTATAATTAATTAATAGGACTAAAACTACCTAATCTACTAGAAGCTTTAAATATAGTAGATAATAGTTAGGGTAATAATAGAAATAGTTAGGGTAATAAAAATAAAAATAGCTAAACTAATATACCTATTAGAGGCTTTATAGCTAAATAGTTTAATTTAATATCTACCTATATCTAGGGCTTAAATACTAGCGCTAGTAGATACTAGGCTAATTAGTCTACCGTAACCCCTTAGTTCTAGCTACGTGATATTAGGTATCTTAATCTAAATCCTAATATACCCCCGTAGAAGTTAAGGATACTTATAATATCTATTATAATATTTTTAGTTTTACTAGTAAGCTTAAAGTAAGAGCTATTATAATAGATCTAGCTATTATATAACTAACTCTAGACTTATATCTACTTAGGAAAGCTAATAACTAGTTTATTAACTAGCTAACTTATCTTACATATAGTAGTTTATAGAATAATCCTATTAGTATTACTAAGTAGTATAAGGCTTTATAAGAGTGTTTTTAAGACTCGCCTAGTAAATCTCTTAATCTCCTTAAAAATATTTATTATACTATTAAGGATACTTATAATAGATAAGATCTAGTAGACTATATCTCTAGTATTATATTAAATAGTAAGAATACTAGTATTAATTTAATAGATAGTACTTAAGTACTATTAGTATATAAATATCTTAACGGAGAACTTTATTATAACCTATCTAGACTAAATAATAAGTTAATTATTCTAGAGCTTTTAAAAGAGCTTTACTTTATAAAGGATAATTAGTTTAATATTTATAGGAATAGTAAGGCCCTTTATAAGGTAAAGTAGAATACTTACTATAATAACTATTATAATTAAGATTTATAATTAGGTTAGTATTTAAGTCTATTTTATTAAAACTTCCTACTATACTAATTTAATAGTTATTATAGTAGGGCTCTAAGGCCTTATTATAATAACCCTTAACTATTTATCCCTTATAGTAGGAATAACTTTAGGAATTTTAATAATAATAGGTAGTAAGTATAAGTAGAATAGCTCTAGATTACTAGGTTATATTAACTCCTATAAATAACTAACGGAAATATAAGTAGGTTACCTAGATAGAATTAATATTAGAATTAAGGTTAAGGATATCCCTTACTAAATACTTTAAATAATAATTAGGCCCTATATAAATCTTTTAATAGGGCCTAATAGTAGCCTAGAGTCTATTAAGCTACTATTAAAGATAAAGAAAATTTCTAGGAATAGCCTTATAATAAGTAAGTAAACTATAATACTTATAAGGAGGACTTCTACTAGTCTACTAACTAGGAAAACTCTAGTCACCTAGAGGAGTCTTAGGAAAATAGCTAGAATTCTAGAAATACTAGAAATAATAGTAATAATATTATAAAAACCTATTTCCTATCTATTTAATACCCTACTAAAGACTTTAAGTACTAAAAATATATATTAATATTCTAGTCTAATAATTCTCTTTATAATTATCTATACTAAGGCTGTAATAAAATAAGGGCCTTAATAATATTATTATTAAAGATAGCCTAGGTAAGTAGTAATAGTTACTAAAGCCTTCTATAAGGTAACCCTTTAATTATTTAGAGTATATCTAAGGATAACGCCTTAAGTAGGTATATATTTAGGGGGTATTATTTTATTATAGCCTTAGTTAAACTTATATCTACTAGCTAGCTTTAAAAGCTATACGTAGATACTAGCTATATTATAAGTCTTATAAACTAGGCTTTTCTCCTTAAGTAGGTTCTAAATATTAAAATCTTAAAAATACTAACGCTTATAAGAGTTAGGGGAATTAGTAATAAGAAGTATAATACTAGCTATTATATAAAGTTATAAATATACCTTCCTACTACTAATAGGGCTACTACCCTTATTAAGTATAAAGTATATATAGTAGATAACCTTTTAGCTAATATACTTATTAGTATTAATATTCTTAAGCTAGAAGGAATAGTAATTAATCTAAATAAAAATCTAATAATTATTTAGTTATATTAGAACCTAGAGGTTCTAATTAAAGCTTTAAGTAAAGGTAGTTAAACTAATACTATAATTTTTAATTAAATCTATATTATAATCGCTCTATATACTAATAAATAAATCTAAATTATAGGATCTTATTACTATATGTTATAACTACCTACTAATTAAGACCTAATCTTTAAACTAGAGAAACTTAATAGCCTATCTATTTATATATATATTATTAACTACTATATATTATATATCTTTATTAGGAATAATACTAACGGAGCTATTAAACTCCCTAGGAATATAAAGCTAAGATATATTATAAAATATAAGGCTGTAAAATACTTCCTTATTAAAGCCTTTTATAATAACCTTACTACTAGGCCCCTTAAAAGGGCTAGGGTAATAAACTAGGTTAAGTTAAATCTTTAATAACTTATAATAGTAGCTATTATATTTACTACTATTATCCTAATAATCTCCTCTATAATAAGCGTAGTACTAGAAATAGTTTATAGTATAAGTACTACTATTTATAAATACTTTATAATAAGGCCCTTAATTATAAAGGTTATTAATAGGTATCTAGCCTTATAGTAGGATACTAGTAGCGTGGCTAATATCCTAGAAGCTAAGTAGATAGATATACCCCTAGTAGATAACTAGCCGGAAATCTATAAGCCTAGTTAGGTAAGGGTATACCTACTAGGAAGGGCTAATAAGAAGGTTATTAACGCGGAGTTTAATAAACTCTATAATTAAAGGAGAATAGACTAGATTATAAAAGTAATACTATTCTTATTCTCTTATTTTATTATTTAGAAGGTAATTATAGATAATATAAAGAAATATTATATTATTATAAATATTAGAGCTCTAAATAAAATTACTATACTTAATATATACCTAGTACCCTTATAAGCTAAGATATTAGCCCTATTAAAGGGTATTATATATATTAATATAATAGATACTACTAGTTTCTTCTATTAATAGTTAGTAAATTAATCTTACTAGTATTATCTTATAATAGCTAGCTATTAAGGCTAGGAGATATTTAATATATTAGTACTAGGCTACTAAAACTCGCTAGCTTATATATAGTATATAATTAATTAGATCCTTCGGCCGTTTTAGTATTTCTACTAAGTATATATTAATAATAATATTATTATTTCTAATTCCCTAGAAGAATACCTTTTATACTTAGATTAGGTATTTAAGGCCTTTAATAATATAAATATCTATCTCTTTCCTAAGAAGTTATTCTTTAGATTTCTATTAGTTTATTTATTAGGGTAAAAGGTAGACGCCTTTATATTAGTAATAGTAGAAGAAAAGTTAGCTACTATTATTAACTTATAATTCCTATTTACCCTTAATTTACTTAAGTACTATCTTAGCCTTATTAGGTATTTATATTAGTATATTACCTTTTATACTACTATTATAAAACTATTATAATTATAAAAGACTTATCTTAATAAATTAATTTATAATAACTCTTAATCTAGTATTTAGGGAAATATTCGTAAAAGGCTAGCCTAGAGAATATATCTAGGAAAGCTTATACTAAAAGAACTTAATATATTTTATTAGCTTTAGAAAATATTTACTAGTCTTATAATCCTATATTATTTTAATAAGGTCCTATAACTATTTATAAGTCTAGAAGCTAGTAATCGGGGCCCCCTTAGTCGCAAGCTTCTAGGGGTAATTAGCTACTTATTATTACTAGCTAAATAACGCTTTTTTATATTTCTCCCTATTAGCTTTATACTATTATTACCCTATTAAATTAAATTATATTAACTTTTAGATCTTATATATAAAGTATATGTCTTCTAAAAAATCTTAATAATAATTTATATTTTAATATAAACAAAGTTATAAAGGATTATAATATTCTTATATATATTCTTTAAAGATATATTAATATTTATAACTTAATATATTTCTTATTTCTTATTTTATTTTATTAAAGAAAGGATATAATATAGGTATATTAAGTATCTTAATATTATTAATATTATACTTAAACTAGGAATAATTTAAAAATAATTAAATTAAATCTTATAAATAGCTAATTAAATTATATAAAATAAATTACTTTAAGATATATAATAATAATCCTTTTAAATATACTTAGAAGGCTTTAGAAAGTTATAAATATATTAAAGTTAAGTTAAAAGAGAAATAAAGTAAGATTAAAAGAAAGTAGATTAAAGTAAAATGAAAGGCTTAATAATTTAAAAATAGCTTATTAAATTAAATAAAATTAAGATTTATAAGTTATTTAAGGTATATAATCTACCCCTTTTAAGATAGGACGGTTATAATTAAAGGATTTATATATGTTCTAAAAACGTTATTTAGCTAGTAATAATAAGTAGCTAATTACCCCTAGGAGCTTGCGACTAGGGGGGCCCCGATTAAAGAATTTAGATTTAAGGCTTATATCTATTATATTAGAGGCCTAATAAAGGCTTTTATAAAATACCCTAGATAGAAGTCTTACCTACCTATCCTCTTCCTTAGTTACCTCCTTACTAAGGCTAAAGTATATTATTAGCTAACTAAGTTAGAAATTATAAGTATAGTCTAAGTAGTTAAGAAAATCCGCTATATAATTAAAGTAGCTTAGTTAATAATAATTATTTATATAGACTATATAACTGCAGTTACTATTATCTAATAAACAAGTTATAAGGACTAGTTAGGAATATAGTACTACTATTAACGTGGCGTCTATAGTACGTATTAGCGCTGCGCTACCCCTTTACCTATAATATATAGAGGAGGGAATTCCCCTTAAAGGGAAGGGTAGTAATTAGTCTTACTATTAATAAAAATAGAGAGTTCTATATATAAGTATATATATACTATTTATAGTACTTAATAGCTATATTATTATATAGTACCCTTATATTCTAATTACTTTACCCTACTTAGGGGTAGTAGCCTAACTATTAATAAGATAAGTAGAGAAGGGTTATTATAAGTATAAGGTAAAAAGGTTAGTTAACTATTATAAGCGACCCGCCCTAATATAAGAGATTAAGCTTATATAAAAAGTAAGTCTTAAGATTTAATTAATAAATTAATAATAGATATATTATAATTATAATTAATTATATAAGAGTAGCTATTAGGCGTATAAACTAAGTCCCTACTACCTAATACTTAAGAAGTATTATTATAAAGGATAAAAGAACTTAAAGAAGAAGTCTTAAAAAGGGAGTAGATATACAAGTTAAGATAATACTTATAAGAGTTAAAGAGGGAAATATATATTAATAATTCTACCTAATTAGGTTATTAATATTATTTATTATTAATTAAAGAATTAGATTTAAAGCGTTTTTAATATAAAACCTATATACTTAAGTTATAAGATCTACGTATATATAATAGGAAGTTAGTATAGAAATATTAAGAATAATTTAATAATATAATTAATATAATTAAAATAAGTATAACCTATTTTTTAGATAACTTTATAAAGATCTAATATATATTATATTATATAGCCCTAGACCTTAAGGCTATATAATATAAGTATATAAAGGATATATTAAAGGATAAGTAGTCTTAAATATACTTTAATAGTTTTTTAATAAATTAAATAGAGGATCCTTAGAATTAATATCTTATAATTAATAAGTAATACTTAGAAGCTAAGTAAAAGGAATATTAAAAGATTATAAACTTTATAAATTACCTTACTAGGTTAGAAAGATAGCTTAAACTATTAATAGAGTATATACTTTATAATAACCTATTAAATAAGCTATATAAGGATCTTTATAATTATCTTATAATATAACTTAATATCTCTAAGATAAGAGATACCCTTATTATATTAGTAACTATTAAAATATAGGGTCCTACTAAGACGCTAGTATACTTAGTAATATATAACTAAGTAGTCTCTTAGTATCTATATTTAATTCTTATATATTTAGACTTAATAACCTAATTAATTATTCTACTATATATTTTTATAGGTTATAAGCCTAGAGGTATAGGTATTTATTCTAATTATAATTATTACTTATCTTATCCTAGCTAATATAATATTAAAGTCTTAGTAGCCCCTAATACCCTTTAATAAGTTAATAATTACTATTATTATATATATTACCTAAAATCCTTTAACTTCTTATTAAAGTACTTAGCTTTTACTATTATAAGTAACCTTAGATAAATAAGTAAACTTAATTAATTTATAATTATAAGGTTTAAAGACTAGTTATAAGGGCTATTATAATATTATTATTAATATAAGCGCTATTAAATAATTATATTTAGCCCCTTAAGTAAATACCTACTTCTAACCTTATTATTATAATAAATATTAATTTTATAAGTAGAAATCCTATTAATACTCCCTTTATTAAGCCTCCTTAAGTAGACTACTACTACTTTATACTTAAGGAAAGAAAGATACTTCCTCCTCTTAAATAATTATAATAGATACTATTTTTTATAATAGTCTTTATTTTATTTTATTACGCCTTTTAGTATTATTTAGTTATTAGGCCCCCTAGAAAAATCTTTATAAAAGGAGGTTAGGCCCTAGCTATCTTAATTCTTCTAGATCCTATTAGGTAGCTATTAACTATTTAATTAGGCCTAGAGCTAGCTTTTCCTATTATTATAAATATTAGCCTAGCTATTTTTATTAAATTAGCCCCTTAAAGTTTATATCTTTAAGGATATAAAGATAGCTTATTATAATAAATAATTTATTAATCCTCCTCTTATTTTTAAGTTAAACTAGTTTAAGTTAATACTCCTTAAATCTTATTTTTATTTTAATATCTTAATAACTATCTATTAATATTTTAAGTTAAAGTTCTTCCCTTACTTATTAAAAGCTATTATAAAGGAAGTTAAAAAGCCTATTATTAAAGAAGATAATAGTAATTATAAATTATTATAATTACCCTTAAGTTATAATAATTCTAAGTTAAAAGCTAGTAAAATATTATTAAGACTCTTAATAAAACTATTCTCTTTAATTTATAAGTTAAAGGTAATAGACTTATACCTCCTCCTTTAATATCTTTATCTTTAGTATCTTTATTAATAGAATCTTTTTAAGACTTTATAAAAAAATATATTAAGCTTAATTAATTAATTACTATTTAAAGCTAAATCTTTAAAGGTAGACTCCTAATAGAATAATTAATAATTAAAGTAATAATAGGAGCTTTCCCCTTACTTTAATTATAATTATTAAATTAAAGAAATTAATAATTAACTAGTTTTAAATAACTTTAAGCCCTTTTTAAAGGTTATATAAATTAAGGTATATATTATAATTTATAACTATCTTAAGTTTAATATTTATAAATTTATTAAAGATCCTACTTATTTTAATTTATAAGTTTAAATTATCTTTAATAAAATTAAGACTAACTTTAAGTTAATAAGCCTTAATATTTATATTAAATTAATTTATTACTATTATATAATCTACTTTAATAAGTCTATTATTAAGGATATAAATAATTATACCTATTAATTTTAAAAAGTTAATATTAAATTTAAAGAGTTAGATAAAGAGGTAGTTATATTAAAGGCTTATATAATTTAACTTTACTTTATAAGATTAAGTAGTACCTTTAATACCTTTTAAATTACTTATACTTAGAGTTATACTTTTTTTAACCTAGGAAAGGTCCCCCTTAATTAAGTTATATTTATTATATATAATAAAGAGTAATATTAATAAGCCTTAAAAAGTTATATTATTATTATATTTAAAGCTTATTATACTTAAGGAAAGGGTAAGGGAGATAATAAGTTATAATAGAATTATAACTATTATAAAGATATCTTATATAAGTCTTATTATACTTATATTATAAATTAATATTAGGAGTAGTTCCCTTACTTAAAGCTTAATAAGTTTTAGAAAGCTTTAATAAAGGCTACTACTACTTAAGCTAATAATAACTTAAAGAAATAAAAGCTTAATAATACTCTTATTAAATCTAACTTTATAAGTTATATTAATAAGTTTAATATTTATAAAATAGCTAGCAATAAAGTTATTATCTTAATAGTAGCTCTTAAGAAATTATTTTTAAACTTAAATAGTATAATTTTTATAAACGTATACCTTCTAGGATTAAAGTATATTTATTAACTTATAATTAATTAAAACCTCTTATACTATTAAGGGTATTAATAGTATTTAATATACCTTATAAAGTAGTAGGATTATTAAGATTAATTATTAAGATTAATAATAACCTTAAATTAATATTTATACCTAATATTATATAAGTACTTAATCTAGGTATTAATAGTCTCCTATTTATTAGTTAGCTCTTTAATATTAATATAGATATAACTTATATTAAAGTAGGCTATATTATCTTAAAGGGACTAGTAGCCTTTAATACTAGCTAATTTATAAGAGTCTTTATTTTAGACTTATAAAAGCCTTTAGCCCTTAATACTTATAATATTCCCTTAGATAAAGTTTAATAATTATAATATACCTACTTAAAGTACTTTAAATAGTAAAGTATTAATAAATTACTAGTTATATTAATTAAAATTAATTTCTTAAAGCCTATCTCTAATAAGCTTATATATAAATATTATATCTAAGGCTATTAAAAAGTAGTACCTTATAAGGATACTATTTAATTAAGGGAGTATTTAATAGAATTTATTTATAATAATATTATTAGCTCCTTTAACTTAATAGGCTTTAAAGGGAGTTAATACTTTATAATATTTAAAGATAATTTTATATATATCTTAATTATTATTTACTTTAAATATAAAAGTAATACTTTTTAATTATTTTAGTAATTTAAGGTAACTTATAAGTATTTAAACTACTAAATCTATTACTTTTATATTAATATAGGGGTAAATATATAAGTAATACCTTTATTAACTACCTTAAGGACTAGGGTATTTATTATAAAGTTATAATACCTAGGAACCCTTAAATAAATAGGGCTACGGAGCGTTTTAAGTAGATATTATTATATAAGATATAATTAATACTCCTTATATCGGTAAACTAAGAAAACTATATATTATAGAAAAATACGTATTTTCTACAGATGACAGGCGCGCTTATATATTAGCCCTAGGGCTAGGAATAACACCGTGAGTTACTAAATACGCATTTAGCGCATTTAGTAACTTTTAGAAAATCCTAGGTAATAGGACTAATAGGGGATAAGTCCTACTAATTAGCTATAATATAACTATAATAGGCTAGTACTAACTAGGTAATTCTTATAAGGTATTAAGTCTTATTAATTAATTAGTACTAATACTTAGTAGGAGAATTAATCGTAGGCGTAATATAGGTATAGGAAACGGGGCTAGGCTAGGGAGGGGTACTCTACGCGTATATAAACTACGTGAATCGACTGTATTTAAAACCTATATTACGCTAGCGTTAACGACGTAGCCGCTATAGCTCTAGCGAGCCTCCCGTTTCTTCCCGGCACTAGAGGAAAATCACGGATTTAAGGCCTTAAATACGGATTTTCTATATTTAGGACCTTTAGGCTAGAATAAAAAAAAACTAAAATTTTCCTATTTTTTACTAGTATTTTGCCTAGAAAATACGCTTTCAGCGGATTTTCTAGTTTTAGATTTTCTATTCTACTTCCTAGTTTATTAATATAGCTCTAGGCTTAATAAGTCTTTCTAGCCTAAGATTATCTTTATAACTAACTACCTTACTATCTAATCCCCTAATATTAAATTAGGGAAGACTTCTTATAAAGTATAATATAAATACTTATGAAAGCTCTTATACCTCTAAATAATAGGCTTAATAGCCTATACCTTATATTATATTTAAAAGAAGTTAGAAGATAAGAGTAATAAATATAACCTTTTTAGTTATAAAGGGGATTATATCTTTTAATTATAAAACCTTATAAGATAATAGGTTATATAGGCTAATAATATCTATTTTAAAAAAAACGCCCTTAATATATTAATACTAATAAGTAGTAGTAGTTAAACTTTAAGCTAAATAAGCGCTTATAAATATCTACTCTAAGGGAGAATAATAAGAAGTAGGATATCTAGGATAATATTAACCCTATTTAATAAGTTATAACTCCTACTTAGTAATAAGTTTATACTTATAAGGTAGAATATATTAATAGGGAAGAATAAGCTATCTAATAAGTAATATAAGATTATTCTAAACTAGCCTTACTAGAGTTATAAGATCTATTACCGGACCCTCTAGTTATAATAGCCCTTATACTCCTTATTAATACTAATAAGATTAAACTATTTTTATTAACTTATATAACTTATTATCTTATAAGGTTTTATAATTAAAAGATATAATCCCCTTTATAATTAAAAAGGTAGTACTTATTACTCTTATCTTTTAACTTCTTTTAAATATAATATAAGGCGTAGGCTATTAAGCTTATTATTTAAAGGTATAAGAGCTTTAATAGGTATTTATATTATATTTTATAAAGAGTCTTCCCTAATTTAATATTAGGGGATTAGATAGTAAGGTAGTTAATTATAAAGATAATCTTAGGCTAGAAAGACTTATTAAGCCTAGAGTTAAGGAGTATTAATTATATCTTATATAATAATATCTACTTAAAATACTTAATAGCCCTATTTATTTAAGGGTTCCTAGGTATTATAAATTTATAATAGATACCCTAGTTCTTAAGGTAGTTAATAAAGGTATTACTTATATATTTACCCCTATTATTAATATAAAGGTAATAGATTTAGTAGTTTAAATACTTATAAATTACCTTAAACTATTAGAATAATTAAAAAGTATTACTCTTATACTTAAAGTAAATAATAATTAAGATATATATAAAATTATCCTTAAATATTATAAAATATTAATTTCCTTTAAAGTCTATTAAGTTAAAGGGGCTAATAATAATATTATAAATAAATTCTATTAGATACTCCCCTAGCTAAATAGTATTTATATAAGGTACTACCTTTTAATAGCCTTAAATATAATATTTATATATAAGCTTATTAAAAATAGGCTTTAAGAAATTAATTTTAATTAATATAACTAGTAATTTATTAATACTTTACTATTTAAAGTACTTTAAATAGGTATATTATAGCTATTAAACTTTATTTAAGGGAATATTATAAGTATTAAGGGCTAAAGGCTTTTATAAGTTTAAAGTAAAGACTCTTATAAATTAGTTAGTATTATAGGCTATTAATCCCTTTAAAATAATATAATCTACTTTAATATAAGTTATATTTATATTAATATTAAAGAGCTAATTAGTAGATAAGAGATTATTAATACCTAGATTAAATACTTATATAATATTAAGTATAAGTATTAACTTAAGATTATTATTAATATTATAATTAATCTTAATAATTCTACTACTTTATAAAGTATATTAGACGCCGCTAATATCCTTAATAATATAAGAGGTTTTAATTAATTATAAGTTAGTAAATATACTTTAATCTTAAAAGGTATATTAATTATAATTAAAGTTTATAATAATTATATTATTTAAGTTTAAAAGTAATTTCTTAAGAGCTATTATTGAGATAATAATTTTATTACTAGCTATTTTATAAATATTAAACTTATTAATATAACTTATAGAGTTAAATTTAATAAGAGTATTATTAAGCTTTTACTTCTTTAAGTTATTACTAGCTTAAGTAGTAGTAGCCTTTATTAAAGCTTTTTTAAACTTATTAAGCTTTAAGTAAAGGAACTACTTCTAATATTAATTTATAATATAAGTATAATAAGACTTATATAAAATTTCCTTATAATAATTATAATTTTATTATAACTTATTATCTCCCTTACCCTTTCCTTAAGTATAATAAGCTTTAAATATAATAATAATATAACTTTTTAAGGCTTATTAATATTACTCTTTATTATATATAATAAATATAACTTAATTAAGGGGGACCTTTCTTAGGTTAAAAAAGTATAATTTTTGGTATAAATAATTTAAAAGGTATTAAAGGTACTATTTAATCTTATAAAGTAAAATTAAATTATATAAGCTTTTAATATAACTACTTCTTTATTTAATTCCTTAAGTTTAATATTAACCTCTTAAAACTAGTAGGTATAATTATTTATATCCTTAATAATAGACCTATTAAGGTAGATTATATAAAGGTAATAAACTAATTTAATATAAATATTAGAGCTTATTAACTTAAAGTTAATCTTAATTTTATTAAAAATAACTTAAGCTTATAAGTTAAAATAAGTAGGGTCTTTAATAAGTTTATAAGTATTAAACTTAAGATAATTATAAATTATAATATATACCTTAATTTATATAACCTTTAAAAAGGGCTTAAGGTTATTTAAAATTAACTAGTTATTAATTTCTTTAACTTAATAATTATAACTTAAGTTAGACTTAAGAATTATAATTAAAGTAAGGGGAAAGCTCTTATTATTACTTTAATTATTAACTATTTTACTAGGAGTCTACCTCTAAAGATTTAACTTTAAATAATAATCAATTAGTTAAGCTTAATATATTTTTTATAAAGTCTTAAGAAGATTTTACTAATAAGGATATTAAAGATAAAGATATTAAGGGAGGAGGTATAAGTCTATTACCTTTAACTTATAAGTTAAAGAGAATAATTTTATTAAGAGTATTTAATAATAATTTATTAATTTTTAACTTATAACTTAAGGATAATTATAATAGTTTATAATTACTATTATCTTCCTTAATAATAGGCTTTTTAACTTCCTTTATAATAGCTTTTAATAAGTAAGGGAAGAACTTTAACCTAGAATATTAATAAATAGTTATTAAGATATTAAAATAAAAATAGGATTTAAGGAATATTAACTTAAATTAATTTAACTTAAAAATAAGAGGAAGATTAATAAGTTATTTATTATAATAAGCTATCCTTATATTCTTAAAGATATAAACTCTAAGGGGCTAACTTAATAGGAATAATTAGGCTAGTATTTATAATAGTAGGAAAAGCTAGCTCTAGGCCTAATTAAGTAATTAATAGTTACTTAATAAGATTTAAAAGAATTAAGATAGCTAGGGGCTTAACCTCCTTTTATAAAGATTTTTCCTAGGCCTAACCTCCTTTAAAGAGATTTTTCTAGGGGGAAATAGCTAAATAATACTAAAAAGTATAATATAATAAAGTAGAGATTATTATAAAAAATAGTATCTATTATAATTATTTAAAAGGAGGAAGTATCTTTCTTTTCTTAAGTATAAGGCAGTAGTAGTCTACTTAAGAAGGCTTAATAGAGGGAGTATTAATAAGATTTCTATTTATAAAATTAAAATTTATTATAATAATAAGATTAGAAGTAGGTATTTATTTAGGGGGCTAAGTATAATTATTTAATAGTACTTATATTAATAATAATATTATAATAGTATAAATAGAGGTATTAAGACGCTACGTATATACTTATATTCTACCTTAATTATATAGAGGGGAGGAGGCGGATACTTTAAAAGGCGGGGTTAGGCGATTTCTACTAGATAGTATTAACCTTAAAAGGGTCAAAGGTAGTAACTAAGTAGGTAATTTAGGGAGGTATACTTAGCTAGTTTACGCTAGTAAGGGAATAACTCTTTAGGGCGGCGTAAGAGCGGATAGGCTCTAACTAGAGGGTAAAAGGGTAGGTAACCCTAGTAAAAGAAGAGAATAAGATAGTATAAAGAATATAGGAAAGGGTAGTATATAATATCTAGAGATCTAGAAGTATAATAATAAGTAGAGTAGGGGACAAGGTTTTCTTCTATAAATTACGGTTTCCTCTAGTAAGTTAGATATAAACTATCCTTATTAGCTCTAAGTAGCTAGATAGTAGAGTATAAAATATAAATATAAATATAAATATTATAATAGCCCTTATAACTAGTCATTAGATCTTATAATTATAAATTAATTAAGTTTACTTATTTATTTAAGGTTACTTATAATAATAAAAGCTAAGTACTTTAATAAGAAGTTAAAGAATTCTAGGTAATATATATAATAATAGTAATTATAAACTTATTAAAGGGTACTAGAAGCTACTAAAGCTTTAATACTATATTAGCTAGGATAGGATAAGTAATAATTATAATTAAAATAAATACCTATACTTCTAGGCTTATAACCTATTAAAATATATAGTAGAGTAATTAATTAAATTACTAAGTCTAGATATTAAGAGACTACTTAATTATATATTATTAAGTATACTAGCGTCTTAGTAGGACCTTATATTTTAATACTTTTTAGGGTTTACTAATTTCTATTATTATTTTATTAAATACTATTCCTCTATTACCGCGGTATTAATAGACTATTTAGAAAATAATTATTTATATATTAAAAATAGAAAACTAATATTAAGTAATATTATAAGAGTAGTATTTAAGTAGTTAAAGTAACTCTTTTAGGAGGTACTACTACTTATATATATTAACTTAATAGGGGAAATTTAATTAGAGATTAATACTTTAATTCTAGCTATTATAATTATTTTATTATAAAAGTTCTTAATTAATATTAAAGGGGTAGAAGTAAAATAGTATTCTATTACCTTCTACTCTTATAAATTATATTTAGTAGAAACTAGATATAAGACTTATAACTAGGAACTACTTATAATAATTAAAGTATTTTAGATATAAAGGTACTTCTTAAAAGGTAGCTTATACTTAATTATAATAATTATTAATTATAATAACTTAAGGTATTTTTAAATAATATTATTGCTAATAAGGAGATAAGTATATTAAGTAATAAAGCTTATAATATATAACTTTAAAATATATTATTATATAAGTATTAAGAGTCTAGCTAATACCCTATTAAAGTAACTAGATTATATATTAATAATAGATAAAGAAGATACTTATCTATTAATATTATAAAATAAGTTAAAGAATATTAGGTATATTCCTTTTAATAAGTATTATATATATACTATTTATAAAGATTTATAAGATAATAAAGATTTATAATTATAAATAGTATAAAAAGTTAGAGATAAAGCTTAAAAAGCCTTATACCCTAAAAATAGAAGAGAGTAACGCGCTTTTAAGGATATAAAGTAATATAAGTAATAGCTTAAACCCTATTATAAGATAGTTTAATATTAATTAAGTAGTACTTAAAAGGTATATTATAACTACGCTAATAATAGAGTATATATAAAATAAATATAATAACTTAATATTAAAGATACTTTACTATCTCTAAAAGGGAGATAAAGATATTTATAATAAAAAATAATTATTAAAGTCTTAAGGTCTTAAAAAGGCTATTAATATATCTTTATTAATAAATAAAATAGGGGTCTTTTATAAGAGTAGTATAATTTTTATACTTTATAATAAAGTAATTAGATAAGAAATCTTAAAGCTTTATTATAATAACCCTTATATTAACTACTACTTATAAAAGTATATATAAGAGCTTATTAAATAGAGGTTTTATTAGAAATTAATAGGATAAGATATTTATAATTATATATAAGAATACTTAACCTATTAGTTAATAAAGCTATATAGATATATTATTTATAATATATTATTACTATTATTAATTTTTATAATTTTTTTTAAGAAATTATAATAGATTTTATTATAAATCTCCTTTTAAGTAAATAAAAGGGTAGTATTTATAATATAATCTTAGTAGTTATAAACTATTATATTAAGGTAGCTAGGTATTTACTTATTATAAAGATAGTTAATATTATTAATATTATTAACCTATTATATTATAAAACCTTCTTAAAGTTTAATTAATTAGAAGGTATTATTAATAATTAAGGGATAGTATTTATAAATAGCTTTTAGGTAGTTATATATTATTATATTAATATAAAAAGAAAGCTTAATATTACTTTCTATCCCTAAATAGATAATTAAATAGAGAGATAGAATAGCACGCTTAAGTAGTATTTATACTACTATTCTACCTAGAGATAAGATAACTAGGTAGAGTTACTTTATTTAATAGGTTTTATATATAATTATATAAAACATATTAATATTAGGCTACCTTTATATAAAGTATTTTATAATTATTTACTTAAATTAAATATAAAGCTTTTAAAGCTATTATTAAAAGAAGTCCTATTAATAAGAAAAAGGGTTAGGTTACTTTAAAAATAAAAGGAAGGTTAAAGTAATACTTATATTAAATATAAGCTATATAAGTAGAATATATAAATAAATAGTTAAAGTAAAGATAATATAATATAAGTAATTATATCTTATTAAATATAAAGTATATTAGATTAATATAAGTAATTAAAAAATTATTATAATATTATTTAAGGCCTTTTAAGGTCCTTAATTATATTAATAGTTAGGTATATAAGTTATAACTACTTAATACCTTTTATATATATAATATCTTTTATATCTTACTTATAAAATTATATAAGGATAATAGTAAGAGTATTATAAAAATTATATAAGTAGAGCTTATAAATAATAAAGATAAATAGGAGGTTGAAGCTATTTTTAATTATAAAATCTCTTATAATAAACCTTAATATTTAATAAAGTAAAAGGGTTAGTCTTATAATTATAATTAATAGTTATATAAGCGGGAGTTAATTAATATACTAGATATATTTAAAAGATTTAAGTAAGATTACTTTAAAGTATAAAGTTTATATTATATAAGAGGAAAAGAGATTTTAATTATTATTAAAAAAATAAAAAAAAAGATACTTAAGGCTATTAAAGGTATTATACTAGAGGCCTATTATATTATATTAATAATAGTATTAGGCCTATTACCCTTACTACTACTATTAATAGGATCCTCCTCTTTATTCTTATCTTTATCCTTTATAATAGGAGGGAGGCGCTCTTATAATATATTAGTAAGGCTTTAATAAGGCTTTAGAAGGGGAGATAGAGTAATATATATATATTAATAAAGGATATTAAGAATACCCTTAAGGGTATTTATAATATAGATAGTAATAGTAGGGTCTACCCTAATAGGAGTAGTAGTAGTAGAGGGGGTAGAGGAGGTATAATATAACTAGTAATAATACTAATAAATAAGCCTATTAAAGGTTTACTAGAATTTAGTAAGTTAAGGGAGATTAAAGCTAATATCTAAAGTAGTAATAATATTTAAGGTTTATAAAAGGTAAATATAAGACTACCTTAGTAAGTAAAAGTAGGGATTTCCTATTTATACTTAATATTAAGATACTTATAATAATTATACCTAATAGAGCGCGCGTATAAAAATTATACTATTAAAGGGATAAGTAAAGCCTTAATTAAAAATATTACACTTATAACTCTTTACTTTAAAATATAGTATATTAGAGGTATATTATATAAGATAATATAAGAATAGGTTATAAGTAACTTAATAAAGGAGGTTAAGTATTATTATAAAAAAAGATAATAGGAGCCTTCTTTAATTAATAGAGGGTAAATTAATTATTAAGGATTACTTATAAAGTAACTACTAGGATTATAAGGAGATATAATAAGGTATAAAGGGGGTAATAATATAAATAAAAATTAAAAAGGACTTAAGATAATTAATAAAAAATAAAGATATTATAATTAGAAGAATAATATTAAAGTTATATAAAGAAGGTATACTTTAAGTACTTAATAAACCCTTAATAGTAATATCTTCCTATTTACTTTAAAATAGTAAGACTTTTAACTACTTCTATAATAAATTAATAAAGAATAATAGGAAGTATAATAAGAATATATTATAATATAAGGATTATATAATATCAAAATATAGGGTCCTACTAAGACGCTATTATACTTAGTAATATATAATTAAGTAGTCTCTTAGTATTTATACTTAATTTTTATATACCTAGACTTAATAACCTAATTAATTATTCTACTATATATTTTTATAGGTTATAAGCCTAGAGGTATAGGTATTTATTCTAATTATAATTATTACTTATCTTATCCTAGCTAATATAATATTAAAGTCTTAGTAGCCCCTAATACCCTTTAATAAGTTAATAATTACTATTATTATATATATTACCTAAAATCCTTTAACTTCTTATTAAAGTACTTAGCTTTTACTATTATAAGTAACCTTAGATAAATAAATAAACTTAATTAATTTATAATTATAGGGTCTAGAGACTAGTTATAAGGGCTATTATAATATTATTATTAATATAAGCGCTACTAAGTAATTATACTTAGCCCTTTAAGTAAATACCTACTTCTAACCTTATTATTATAATAAATATTAATTTTATAAGTAGAAATCTTATTAATACTCCCTTTATTAAGCCTTCTTAAGTAGACTACTACTACCTTATACTTAAGAAAAGAAAGATACTTCCTCCTTTTAAATAATTATAATAGATACTATTTTTATAATAATCTCCGCTTTATTATATTATACCTTTTAATATTATTTAGCTATTAGGCCCCCTAGAAAAATCTTTATAAAAGGAGGTTAGGCCCTAGCTATCTTAATTCTTCTAGATCTAATTAAGTAATTATTAACTACTTAATTAAGCCTAGAGCTAGCTTTTCCTATTATTATAAATATTAGCCTAGCTATTTTTATTAAGTTAACCCCTTAAAGTTTATATATTTAGGAATATAAGGATAGCTTATTATAATAAATAACTTATTAATCCTCCTCTTATTTTTAAGTTAAACTAATTTAAGTTAATATTCCTTAAATCCTATTTTTATTTTAATATCTTAGTAGCTATCTATTAATATTTTAAGTCTAAGTTCTTACCTTACTTATTAAAAGCTATTATAAAGGAAGTTTAAAAGCCTATTACTAAGAAAGATAATAGTAATTATAAATTATTATAATTACCCTTAAGTTATAATAATTCTAAGTTAAAAGCTAGTAAATTATTATTAAATACTCCTAATAAAACTATTCTCTTTAATTTATAAGTTAAAGGTAATAGATTTATACCTCCTCCCTTAATATCTTTATTCTTAATATCTTTATTAATAGAATCTTTTTAATACTTTATAAAAATATATATTAAGCTTAATTAACTAATTACTATTTAAAGTTAAATCCTTAGAGGTAGACTCCTAGTAAAATAGTTAATAGTTAAAGTAATAGTAGGAGCTTTCCCCTTACTTTAATTATAATCTTTAAGTCTAACTTAGATTATAACTATTAAGTTAAAGAAATTAATAATTAATTAATTTTAAATAACTTTAAGCCCTTTTTAGAGGTTATATAAATTAAGGTATATATTATAATTTATAATTATCTTAGGTTTAATATTTATAAACTTATTAAAGACCCTACTTATTTTAACTTATAAGTTTAAGCTATCTTTAATAAAATTAAGACTAACTTTAAGTTAATAAGCTTTAATATTTATATTAAATTAATTTATTACTTTTATATAATCTACTTTAATAGGTCTATTATTAAGGATATAAATAATTATACCTACTAGTTTTAAAAGGTTAATACTAAACTTAAGGAGTTAGATAAAGAGGTAGTTATATTAGAGGCTTATATAATCTAGCTCTACCTTATAAGATTAAGTAGTACTTTTAATACCTTTTAAACTATTTATACCTAGGGTTATACCTTCTTTAGCTTAGGAAAGGTCCCCTTTAATTAAGTTATACTTACCGCCTATAATAAGGAATAATATTAATAAGCTTTAAAGAGTTATATTATTATTATATTTAGAGCTTATAATACTTAAGGAAAAGGTAAGGTAGATAATAAGTTATAATAGAGTTATAACTATTATAAGGATATCTTATATAAGTCTTACTACGCTTATATTATAAATTAATACTAGGAGTAGTTCCCTTATATAAAGCCTTATAAATTTAAGAAAGCCTTAATAAATACTATAACTACTACTACCTAAGTTAATAGTAACTTAAAGAAGTAAAAGCTTAATAATACTCCTAGTAAATTTAACTTTATAGGCTATACTAATAAGTTTAATATCTATAAAATAGTAGGTAATAATATTATTATCTTAATAGCGGCTCCTAGGAAATTACTCTTAAACTTAAATAGTATAATCTTTATAAACTCTAGTTATAACTAGTATACCTTTTAAGATTATAGTATATTTATTAACTTATAATTAATTAAAACCTCTTATACTATTAAGGGTATTAGCGGCGTTTATTATACCTTATAAGGTAGTAGGACTATTAAGATTAATTATAATATTAATAATAAACTTAAGTTAATACTTATATCTAATACTATATAAGTACTTAACCTAGGCGTTAATAGTCTCTTATTTATAAGTTAGCTCTTTAATATTAATATAGATATAACTTATATTAAAGTAGGCTATAGTAGTTTTTAATACTAGCTAATTTATAAGAGTCTTTATACTAGACTTATAAAAGCCCTTAGCCCTTAATACTTATAATATTCCCTTAAACTAAGTTTAATAGCTATAATATACTTATATAAGGTACCTTAAATAATAAAGTATTAATAAATTACTAAGGTAGTTATATTAACTAGAATTAATTTTTTAAAGCCTATTTCTAGTAAACTTATATACGAATACTATATCTAAGGCTATTAAAAGGCGGTACCCTATAAAGATACTATTTAGCTAGGGGAGTATTTAATAGAATTTATTTATAATAATATTGTTAGCCCTTTTAACTTAATAGGTTTTAAAGGGAGCTAATACTTTATAATATTTAAGGATAATTTTACTTATATCTTAATTATTATTTACTTTAAGTATAAGAGTAATACTTTCTAGTTATTCTAGTAGTTTAAAGTAGCTTATAAGTATTTAGACTACTATATCTATTACCTTTATATTAATAATAGAGGTAAATATATAAGTTATACCTTTATTAACTACCTTAAAGACTAGGGTATCTACTATAAAGTTATAATACCTAGGAACCCTTAAATAAATAGGATAGTAGAGTATTTTAGATAGATATTATTATATAAGATATAATTAATACTCCTTAGCTCTAGGCTTAATAAATCTTTCTAGCCTAAGATTATACTTATAGCTAACTACCTTACTATCTAGTCTCTTAACTTTAAATTAGGGAAGACTCTTTATAAAGTATAATATAAATATCTATTAAAGCTTTTATACCTTTAAATAATAGGCTTAGTAGCCTACGCCTTATACTATATTTAAAAGAAGTTAGAAAATAAGAGTAATAAGTACTACCTCCTTAATTATAAAGGGGATTATATCTTTTAATTATAAAACCCTATAAGATAATAAATTATATAAGTAAATAATATCTATTTTTAAGAGAAATACCCTTATTATATTAATATTAATAAGTAGTAGTAATTAAACTTTAAGTTAAATAAGCGCCTATAAATATCCGCTCTAAGGGAGAATAATAAGAAGTAGGATATCTAGGATAATTTTAACCCTATTTAATAAGCTGTAGCTCCTACTTAGTAATAAGCCTATACTTATAAGGTAGAATATATTAGGAGGGAAGAACGGGCTATCTAATAGGTAATATATAATTATTCTAAGCTAGCTCTACTAAATTTATAAGACCTATTACCGGACCCTCTAGTTATAATAGCCCTTATACTCCTTATTAATATTAATAGAAGTAGACTATTTAAGTTAAAGACCTATTAATAAGTAATAGAGGATAGTTATAATATCTAATAAAGCCTTATAATAGATAATAAAGTTAAATCCCTATAAGAAAATAATACCTAGAAGGTTATTAATCTACTTATAAGTAAGTATACTTTAAGAAGTAAATAGGTCTATACCTTAAAGTATAGCTCTTAAGGATAAGTTATATATTATAAGGTATACTAGGTTATTTATAAGTTTAAATAGTATATAGGTATTAATTATAATAAGACTTTTACTTTAATAGTAAAACTTATAAGTTATAAGGCTATCTTTATTCTAGTAGCTATAAACTAGGACTTAAAGTAAATAGATATTAAGATAGCCTTCCTTTATAATAATATTAATAAGGAAATTTATATTAACTAACCTATAAGTTATAAGTAAAGAAAAGGGGTCTATTAGCCTTATAAGGCTCTTTATAAACTTAAGTAGTTGTTATAAGTATAGTATTATACCTTTACTAACTTTATAAAGGAATTAGGCCTTATACTACTATTTACTAACTTAAGTATCTTTATTAACCTTAAAGAAGGGACCTTAGTAGCTCTCTATATAGATAATATCTTAATTATAAGTCTAAATAAGTAAGCTATTTAATAGATTAAAGATACTTTAAATAATTAATTTAAGATAATAGATTTAGGTTTATATACCTACTACCTTAATATAATAATCACTTAAGACTACTAATAGTAAATACTATAACTAGGTTAAGTAGCTTATATTAAGAAGGTATTATAAGACTTTAATATATAGGAGTATAAATAAGTTACTACGCTAATAAAAACTAGTACTTACTTAGAAAAGGCTAATAAAAAGTATAAAATAAACCCTATATTTAAGAAGAACTATTAAAAGGCCGTAGGATCTCTTATATATATTATACTAGGAACTTAGCCTAATATTACTTATATAGTATTAACTATTAGCTACTATACTATTAACCCTAATAAGTTATATTAATTAGCTAGTAAGCATATTTTTTAGTATCTACGCGTTATAATTAATTTTAATATATATTCTAAGGCTCCTTATAAGACCTTATTAGGTATATTAACTCTAACTAGGTAGGTAATTATAATACTTATAAGTCGACCTTAAGCTATATCTTTAATATTAATAGCGTAGCCCTTAGCTAGTCTTCTAAATAATAGGTTATAATAGCCCTTTCCTTATATAAAGTAGAATATATTAGCTAGATATAGGCCTCTAAAGAAGCTATCTAGCTAAGAAACCTCCTTAACTAGCTCTATTCTAGGGAAGTACCTAAGATAGTAATTATTTATAGTAATAACTAAGGTATAATTACCCTTATAAAGAACCCTAAGTTTTATATTTACTCTAAGTATATTAAGCTCTAATATTATTAAATAAAGGAGTAAATTATTACTAGAACTATTAACTTTAAATATATTCTTATAAATTAATAGTTAGCTAATAGCCTTACTAAACCCCTTAGTAAGGTTATATTTATTATATTTTATAAAGGACTTAGCCTTAAGGAAGTCCTTTAATATAGTAGGAGTATTATTACTAGTAGGAGTAAGCTTAAGGATACCCTAAACCGTTACTAAGTTACGGGGACTAACTACCCTAAAGACCTAGCGACGGTAACCCTATAATAACGTAGAGCCTTATAACTACTTACCTAGCTATTATAAGTACTATTAAGCCTAGATAATAACGGCGATAACTAATAATATATTAATAATTAATAATATTTACCCTCTTATAGTATCTTCTTACTATAATAGAATAAGTTCTACTACCTTTTTAGGATTATAGGCTAGCCTAATACGGGAGTTATTTTTTATTATCCCACCTTATTAATTAGTCTATAAGTGCCCCAGTTACCCCTTTAGGATTAGTAGGAAAAGTAAGGAACTTTAAAGTCTATATTTCTTTATATTCTACCTACCTATATACCTATACTCTATAATATTTTCTACTTAACTAAAGTTATATAGCTAATTTCTAGATACTTAAGACTTTAATAATAATTAAAATTAGTCTACTACTTTAAAAGTTATATCTAAATAAGTAGTTTTACCTACTAAATTTAGGTGCGACTATAGCTGTAACGGCGAATATTAAAGTCCTAATATTACTCCGCCTCTATTCTAGTCACCTACTAACGTATATAATATTAGTCTATATAAATAAAAAGATATATCTTATTATAAGGGATATAATACTATTAGAATTATTTAAATTAATATATAGGTATATATAATATAGCTAATATTATCTTATTTATCTACTAAATACCTATCTTAGCTATGAGCCCTATAGGTAAATACTACGCGTAAATCCTAACTTCCTATTCTTCCTACTAACTACTCCTTATATCTTCTATCTTATATCTAAAATAGCTATAGTATATCTTAGCTAATACTTAATTTCGGTTATACTACTAAGGCTTTTATAGTATAGGGTCTATATTAGTAAAGAAAGCGTGCTAAATAAGAAAAGTACTATATAACTAAAATAGCTAAGAATTTATACTCTTAGTAGTAACCTCCCCCTTAGTAACCTACTACTCTATTACTAACTTATAATATATAGGGTTATATTATATTATACTACGGTATTCTACCTAAAATCTATAGAGAAGCCTAGTATACTATTAATAGTAAGTAGTCTTTTAGAATTAACCTCCGCCGACGGGGTTCCTATAGCCCCTAGGACCTATAGTAGCCTACTAATCGCCTTATATTTAATCTATAAAATTGTTAAGGTAATTAGAAGGGCTAGGGTAGTATATAGGCTATTTAAATATAGTATAAAAGATAAGAGGAGTAATATTATTATAAACGCGAAGATTTTCGTTATATATATAAAGAAGAGAAGGGAAAGATATAGGACTATAAGTTACTAGATATAGCTAATAACGTTTTAGAAGGATAGTTTAAAGGCGTTAATTCTACCCTATATAAATACTTTAATAACGCTTTTAACCTACGATATTTATTATAGCCTATATACCCTTAGATATATAATAGCGCTAAAGAGAGGGCTAAGGAAACTACTAGGTAATTAACTTATCCTCTATTATAAAATGCTATTCTTAATAATAATAGCCTAGTTATAAGAACGGAAGTCTATACTATAATATTATAGTATTATTAAGACCGGCGTTAATTATAATCTAAAGGGTATAATAAGAGAGCTCTAGTACCTTAAGGTAGGTAATACCCTAATATCTCTTCTAACCGCTCTAACTAATATTATAGTAGGTTAGCTAAGGCGTAGGATACGTACCTAATATATAAGAAACGTCCTAATTATTCTAAAACTACTATAAAACTTATTAATAAGGGGCCTATATTACTATACTAGGGGATTATATACGGCTTCTAGTATATTTTATAGAGGTATTCTACTCTAGGTCTTTATATTTAATAATAGTACTACTAATTCTCTTTTATAATAGCTCTAGTTATTTCTTATTAACTACTCTACCTCTAGGCGTAGTACTAAGACTATTATATTATATATCGTTATTATTATTATATAGTATAAAACTATTTATAAGATAGATACTATTATATTCCTAGGCTAAATACGTAAATTACTATTTTACTCTACTTCTATTCCTATTACTTACTAACGCATATAATATTAGTCTAAGTAGATAGAAATATATATTATATTACTAGGAATATAATACTATTAGTATTATTAAAATAGGTGTACGGGTATATATAATATAGCTGATATTATTATTTTCACCCGCTAAATATCTATATTATTACTCCGTAGTTACCGCTACTAACGCTAGGTAATAGGGGTGATTTTTCCCTAGGTAAAAATCTTGAATTTTTACAGGTATTTTCTAGTATCTAATAATATTTTAGTACGATTTTACCGTATATAGCTTTATCTTAAAATAATAATCTTAAATAACTATATTTTTATAAAAAGTAGAATTTATAATTTAATATAGTTATTTTTAGTATTTAGTAGTTTAATATAGTTATTTTTAGATTATTTTTAAAATATTCTTTAGTTTTAGGGGTATAAATAGTTTAAGTAGGAGTATTAAAAGATAGGGTCCTACTAAGACGCTATTATACTTAGTAATATATAATTAAGTAGTCTTTTAATATCTATACTTAGTTCTTACGTATCTAGACTTAGTAACCTAATTAACTATTCTACTATATATTTTAATATATAAGACTATTATCTGTAATTATTATAGTTTAATAAAACTATATATTCCTTAAGGCTTAGCTTAGAGGGCCTTATAATTAACTATATTATTATATTTTTATTAAAGTTATATTCTATTATAAAGGGAGCCCTTTTAATAGATTATAACCTTTTATACTCTTAGAGCCTAAGAGCTTAGATAGGGAGATAATTATAAGGACTAGGTAGGAATATAATACTACTATTAATATAGTATTTATAGTATATAGTAGTACTATACTACCCCTTTACCTATAGTATATAGAGGAGGGGATTCCCCCTAAAGGGAAGGGTAGTAATTAGTCTTACTATTAATAAGAATAGAGAGTTCTATATATAAGTATATACGCACCGTTTATAGTACTTAATAGCCATGTCATTATGTAGTTGACTTATACTACCCTAAATATTATATTAATTAAAAAGCTTAACTTATATCTTATTTAAGAATTAGAATACCTCTAGTAATTCCGTCTAAATATATATTATAAGCTAGGAAAATCTAATATTATATTGCGATTACTATGCATTTGCAGGCTATTTATATTAAAGCGATACCTAAATAGGCTTAGCGGCCTTTCTTAATAGAAAGGCGAACTTCTTATATATAGAGAATACATCTTTTACCTACTATTCATATTTAAATATAATAAATGGTAGTACCACCTTCTAGCTACTACTAGGTACTATTAATTGCTCTAGTACGTTAAGATTATATACTAGCTCTTTAGAGCACTACTAGCTATATTAGTACTAGCTCCCTAAGTACCAGTCCTCCCCCCCCTAAAGCCTTCCGTAGCGGTACCAGTCTATCAGCTATAATAGTAGGCCTATTAGTTAATTATAAGCTATTAGTAAGACGTTTACTAGATAAGTACCAGCTCTATAAGCACCACCAGCTATATTAGTACTAGGTCCCCTTATTCAGCCTTCCGTACTATACCATCCCTAGTCTATTTATCTCCCGACTAGGCTATTATAGAAGCCTTTAAGAGCATTAGACATATCCTTTATAATACTATTTAACTCTTTAGTGAACGGGAGCCTTCTTCTTTATTACCCCGCTATTATCTAATAGCGTTAGGATTAATAACTTAGAAGGAGAAGTAGGCCTTCCTATAAATTCTATTCAGCGATAGTAGGCCTATCAGATATTATAGATAAGACGTTAATAAGGTCCTTATTACCTTTAGAAATACTATACCCCTCAGTAGTTAGATAGTTAGGCACTATCTAAGAATTCTTCTTCACCGCTCCTTCCATTATCCGGAGAAAGCAGCCTAATTAACAGGCGAAAATCCCCACCACGGTTATTAATAATATTAGCAAAATCCCTTATCTACAATAATATAGACACTCTAGGCTTTTCAGACGTATAACGCACCGAAATATCTAATATACTAGCCCAAGCCATAAAGATCTTTAATTAGACTCAGGTAGCTCGTCGTGTCTTCCAGCCTAAAGACATTAGCTATTTTAGCCCTAATCTATAGGCGAATAATCATAATATCTACTATAACGTATTTAGCTTCACTAACCACTTACGTTCTAAGGCTACTAGCATTAATGCGGACGTTATAAGATAGAATATTAACGCTTACTTACTAGGCACTACTAAGGATTAGTATACTAATCTACCCGACTTAAGTAAATATAGTCTACGACACGCTCTAAATAGTATTATTAAATGGTATCTTTTACTTAAGGAATAATTCTATAACTTATTAAATATTAGATTAAGATCCTTATTACCTATAACTATATAGCCACAGCTATAGCTATTTAACCTAAATAAGTTTATTAGGATATTAAACGGCTAGTAAGACTACCCTATTCCCGTTATAAACACGCTATCCTTATATACCTATAATAAGGTCCTTAGTACGCCCTTACTAACTAAGACTACTTAGCCGCCTACTAGAGTCTTAATTTATAAAGATATACCCTAACTAACGTCGTTAATTCCCCCTATAATTGGTAGCGGAATACCCTATTTAAATCTATTAACTGCTCTAGATCCTAACGGGCTAATATCTATCTAGTCTACTAATAATGTCGTTTATAAGGCCCTATAGAAGCCTTCCGTCCACGTTATTATTAAGGCCCTATAAAAGCCTTCTGTAAAGGCCCTATTAATAAGGACCTTAATAGCGACTAATAATCCTACCGTTCTACTATTTTATATTGCTATAGGTAATAGGGATCCACGTCCTATAATTACTAGTAATTATACGCAATTAGATAAATGGCGTGAAAAACCTCCTACTAAGATGTAGTAATAGTTACCCTCTTATCTATTATTATCTACCGAATAAGGTCCTTTATACCCCTTATCTATAAGGTTACCTATGTACTAAACCCCATATATAGCTGCTATAGTGCATAGGCGTAATAGGAATGTCGGGTTACTGGAATATCTATATTTCTATTTAGTATTACTTACTGCAGGCCTTTTTAACGTCTATAGGACGTCTGATTAGTTAGGAAGCATAATAAATTCATAACTAATAGTAGTATATACCATCAGGGCGATGGCTTTTACTTTATTATTAGTATTTATTACGATTACTATGCATTTATAGGCTATTTACATTAAAGTGATACCTAAATAGGCTTAGCGGCCTTTCTTAATAGAAAGGCGAACTTCTTACACATAGAGAATACATCTTTTACCTACTATTTATATTCAAATGTAATATATTATCCTAGATACCTTATTAAAGCTAGCTAGTTATAAGAATTACCTATCTAATAAGTTAAGTTTAAACGCGCTATCTATATAGGCTTTCCTAGTTAGCCTAGTAGAAATATCGCCTAAGTTTTAATAATAGATTATTAGGAGCCTTATTAAGGTTACTTAATAGGTAAAGGTAGTATTTATAGTAAGAGATAATATAGCCTTAGGTAGTAATACTACTAAACTCTTATATTAAATAATTAATAATTTATTATATTTTAATAATAATTAGAGAGGCCTCCGGCTATATATACTTATAATAGCTTTAGAATTAGAGGTTTTCTAGCTTACTTATAATAAGATAGGGTATCTAGGATATACCTATATATATAAACGGCTAACTAAAGAGCTATATATTTATAACCTAGTAATAAAGCTATATAACTTTTATTAGGTATTACTTATACTACTAGCTTAATTAGACTCCTAGGTATAAATTATATAGATCTCTTTAACTTATTCTACTACTAGCCTAGCTATTTTATACTCTAATTATTAGTTTTATTCTTACTCTACTACCTTCCCTTAATAGATTTAAATATATAATATTAGTTACTAATAAATTCTTAAAGGTATATCCTTATTCCTAGTAAGAATATATAGTTAGAAAAGGACTAGGCTATTAAGCTACTAGACTATCTCTCCTTATTAAATTAGGGTATTCTAAGAGTAATTATCTTAGATAGGGATAGGAAGTTTATTAGGTAGGTATAAAAGTATATTTTCTTATTACTAAATATTAGCCTCTTATATTTAATAGTATAGTACCTATAATCTAATAATATATTAGAATATACTAATTAAATAGCTAAAATCGCGTTATCTTCTTACTATAATAGAAAATGCGGGAATTAGGACCCTAAGCTTATTACAGCTTATTAGTTAATCTATAAGTACCTTAGATTCCTTTCCTAGACTAGCGCGAATAATAGATATCTAATATTTCTTTACATTCTACTTATATCTATACCTGCGCTCCATAATATTTTCTAATTAAATAAAGTTATACAGCTTATTTTAACCTACTTAACACCTTAAAAATAATAAGAATTAGTATTATAATTTAAAAGATATATTAGAATAAGTAGATTTACCTATTAAATTCCATACGCTAACGGCTAGGCTAGAATATAGATTACAAATAATAAAAATCCTAATATTATTTATAAATTACCTATTCTACTACGTTACCTACTAACGTGTCTACTATCAGCTTAAATAGGGGGAAATATCCGTCTTATTACTAGGTATAGAACGCTATCAGAATTACCTATATCGCTGCATAGGTCTATAGGCTAATGCTATCGCAATTACAGGCTAAAAACCCTACTATTCACGTCACCTACTAACGTGTCTGATATCGGTCTAAATAGGGGTAGATATCTATCTTATTACTAGGTATATAACGCTGTTAAAATAATCTATATTAGTCTATTAGTATATTAGCTAATACTATCATATATATAAGCTACCTACCTACCTACTAATATATCTAATTTACTCCCTACTATTTACATCACCTACTAACGTGTCTAATATTAGTCTAAATAGGGGGAAATATCTGTCTTATTACTAGGTATATATATATAATATAGCTAATACTATCGTATTAATAGGCTACCTACTAACGTGTCTAATTATTAGAATAGGTATATATATATAATATAGCTAATGCTATTGCATTTACAGGCTAAAAACCCTACTATTTATATCACCTACTAACGTATCTAATATCGGCCTAAATAGGGGGAAATATCTGTCTTATTACCAGGTATAGAATACTATTAGAATAGGTACATGTATATAATATAGCTAATACTATCGTATATACAGGCCGGCTACCTATTAATATATCTAACATACTCCCTACTATTCACCTCACCTACCTATATATCTAATATCGGTCTAAATAGGGGGAAATATCCGTCTTATTACTAGGTATATAACGCTGTTAGAATAGGTATATGCATATGATATAGCTAATACTATTACATTTACAGGCTAAAAACCCTACTATTTATATCACCTACTAACGTATCTAATATCGGCCTAAATAGGGGGAAATATCTGTCTTATTACCAGGTATAGAATACTATTAGAATAGGTACATGTATATAATATAGCTAATACTATCGTATATACAGGCCGGCTACCTACTAATATATCTAATATACTCCCTACTATTCACCTCACCTACTAACGTGTCTAATATCAGTTTAAATAGGGGGAAATATCCGTCTCATTACTAGGTATAGAACGCTATTAGAATAATCTAAATTACTATTACATATATAAGCTAAAAACCCTACTATTCACGTCACCTACTAACGTGTCTAATATACTCCCCGCTATTTATATTACCTACTAAATGCTAGGTAGTAGGGGTGATTTTCCGACGTAAAAATCTTGAATTTTTATAGGTATTTTCTAGTAATACTATATTACTACACTAGATAATTAATAATAATAGCCTACTATTATAAATAAAATATCTACCTTATTAAATAATTCTACTAAATAGAACTCTATTAATCTCTCTCTAACCTAGGTCCTTTATAAATTTAAAACCTGTAAAGCCCTAGATCTATTATAGGTTAATAATAATAGACTACCTATTAAAGGCTTTAGTAATAAGACCCTTATTACTAATAAAGTTATAATAATACTAGTATATCTACCTATTAATATTAGGGAGTATTAGCTAACTTATATTAATATAAGCGACGTAATCGCTTTTACTACTATAAAAATAAAGGACTATTATAACTTCTATTATACTCCTAGGTTCTTTAAGGTAGGTAATATAGTTAGTCTACGCCTTTATAGGGGTTATTATATCCTAGCTATTAAGTCTAAAAAAATCGGATAGTAATTTACTAGGCTATTCCGCGTAAATAGATATATTAGCTAGCTAGCTTATAAACTTAACCTATCTAATATTATAAAGATCTATAATATTATCTTAGTAGCTTACTTTAAGCTAGTTATAATACCTACTAATAATCTATACTACTAATATAGGCTAGTAGTACCTACTATTATTAATAATTATATTACAGTCGCTTTAATAGCTTCCTTTACGGAAGGCTTCTACGGCCTAGCTATACTAGGCCTAGCGCTTTAGCTTATAAGTAGGATTCCTATACTTAGAGAATATATCCTTTTACTACTTCTTAACTACGTCTATACTACTCTATATAAGTATAGAGGTATTATAATAAGTAATAGATATAAAGGAAGGTTATAATTCTCTTATAACTCTAGTAAAATCCCTTATAATATTATAGATTATAAGCTAGGTAAATACCTCTTTTTCTAAGGAGTTAGAGATATATAATTATTCTTAGCTATTATTAAAGTTTATATAATATATTAAGTTATTATAAAGCTTAAAGTATAAACTAAGCTAATAACTATTATTATTTATAATAAGGTCTTTATTTACTATTATAAGTACTTATAATAGCTAGAACTATTAGCTATTATTATAATAAGCTTAAGAAATATATTACTTAAATTCTTAGGATATCTTTATTAAGATAATATAATTTATAGGAGAAGGATTATTACTAGCCTATCCTAGATAGGCCTTATAGAAGGCTTTAGTATATAAGGTATTAAAGGTACTTATAGTATTAATTAATAATAAATCTATTACCTTTAATTATAATAGGGCGTTTAGAATAATATTAGATTTCCTAGATTTATATTTAATTAGGATATTAAACTATAATAGGTAAGAAGAGGTATAAATAAGTTATAGATTTAATTAGTAATAAGATCTACTTATATATAGTATTAGCTATAAACCTATTACTTATTAATAGAGCTAAGAGGTCTCTCTAAATATAGTTAGAATAAAACTAGGATATTATATAATAGTAGAGTTTATAATATAAAGTTTTTATATATATTATAAGTGCTCCCTTAATATATATAATAATATCTACCTTAATTCCCGCTAATAATATTAACTTAATATATAAGAGACTCTAGGTTAAGAGATAGAAGGGATATTAAGTAGAAAAGATAGAATAAAAGGCTAGGGCTACCCTACCTAACTAAGAGAATTATAACTATATATAAGAGTAGTACTATAGGTATTTACTATTATTACTATTATTATTTACCTAGCGCGCCTTCCTTATAGAAGGCTTCTATACTCTATATACTTAGGTAGGTTTCCTGCTATATAGAGAATATATCTTCTTTTTATATTATAAATTAGTTATAATATATAGTAGTAATATTATAGATCTTATTCTAATATTACTAAGTATTATAACTATATTAATAAGAGCTACTAGCTCTAGTAGTACTAGCCTTATAGTACTAGTCCTTAATAGCCTTCTACTCCCTACCTTCTTATCCCCGCTATTAGATAAATAACTACTACGGCTACTAGTCTATTAGCTATTAAAGTAAATCTATTAGCTATTAAAGTAAAATAAGGTATTAGAGATTAAGGCCCTTATTACCTTAAGAAATATTATATCTAGGTATATTTACTTAGTCCCTTACTATTACCTTTACTACTTCTTCTCTAAGGTAAAAGGTAACGTCTACTACTTACTATTATTTCTACCTTAATAGTAGTATATAACTAATAAGCTAGCTCCTAGTCTAGTACTCTTTAATTAAGTAATCTATTAATTATATAAGATTAATTTATTTCTTAAGAGTAGTAGCCCTACTACTAATAAGCTTATAGTAAAGTCTTAGAGAGTACTTAAGTTCTTTACTATACATTACTTATAGCTAAAAGACTTACCTCCTAACCCTAAGGATAATAATACCCTAGAATTATCTATTATATCCGCTACTTTATAATATACTAGGTAAGTATTATTACCTACTACTATAATATACTTCCCGCCTAAGTAGGTAGTTAATAAATATAGGTTTAATATTAATATATAAGTCTAGTATATTAAGCTTAAGAGGATAAATATTATTCTAGTAAGCTTTAAACCTATCTTAATACCCCTACTATTTAAGACGCTACCGCTACCTTCTTAAAGGCCTAGTAAACTAAAATAGCTAGTATTATTACCTAGGCTATATATATATTTAATTAGATATAACTAGGTAATCTATAACCTATTATAATAGGTCTTTAATAAGGACCTTATTTATCTACTTCTACCTTTAGGCCTTATAATATAAGATACTTTAATCCTAACTTATAGATAATACCTATTAAAGTAAAAGATAATTATAATATCTATTATAATATCTTTAGTTTTACTAACTATCTCTAAGTTAAGGTAGCTAATATAAATCCTACTATCTTAAGGTAGAATATAGATTCCTATTTACTTAGTACTACTAATAAGTAGTATATTAACTAGCTTAATAAACTTAGCTACTTTAGCTTCTATAATAATCCTAATAGTATTAATTAATAGTATAAGAGTCTTAAAGTAAGATTCTATAACTCCCTAGGTAAGTTACTAGCTTTACTTAAATTAGTTTAATATATAATTAAAGATATAAGAAATTATTATAATCTAGCTAATTATATTAATACTATTATTCTTAATAGTAAAAATACTAGCTTTACTTTTATAGAAGATATATAGGTTAGGTTAGTATATAAATATATAGATAGAGAATTATAATAGACTTTACCTTATCTAACTAAGAAGTCAACTATTAGTAGCCTTCTTATAAAGCTTTATTATAAGAAAGATATCTAGTTTAATATATATAGGAAGCCTTCTATAGATATAATAAGGTCCTTATTATAAGTAAAATAGTTATAAGTTAGTAAATAAGGTTAGTAGAATTCTAATTTTAATTATCCTCCTTTTAATTTAAATCTATATTAGTGGAATAGCTAGTATAATAATAATTTTAAACCTTATAGTAACCCGTTAAATCCTTATAAAAATAGGCTATTTAATAATCCTTTTTATAACTTATAGAATTATAATAATAATAATTAATAGTAGCTATAAAATATCTAAGTAAGGATTTTACCTAGAGGTTATTAATAGTTATAAATTACTAGTAGAAATATAAATATAATAGCTGGGATATAGTAGAATAATATTAATAATAAGAATCCCTATTATAAGCTACCTTTTTAGAATAAGCCTTTCTAAGTAAATACTCCGCGTCTATATAATAACTAGGCCTACTAGGTAACTACTAAGGATAAGGAAGGAGATAATAATAAGGTCCTTAATAAGTAGGAGTAGTATAATACTTATAAGGAGGGGTACTATTAAGGTATTAATTGGTCTTAAGTAGATTAAGAGGTAGACTAGTCTCTACTAGAGCCTTCTACTACTAATAAGGTAAATAGTAATAATATAATAGAAAACTACTTTATAAATCCTAAACTACTTAAACCTATATATTATACTTATACCTCTACGTTTAAATTAAATAATACCTTATATAGGTATATCTATTCTAGCTATATCTTATTAAAGCCTTCTATAATATCTACCTCCTTTAGTATATTAGGTAAGTTAATACCTACCTCCTCTAGTAAAGTAGGTAAATTAAGTAAATTATCTATTAAGTACTTTATAGATACTACTATTAAGGGCTATAACTTCTAGGGATATTACTATATAACCGTCCTAGTCGCCTTTTTAGAAGGTAGTACTAAATATTATATCTATACTAATACTAGTACCTAAGTAAGTCTAATTAATTAAGACTTTTTACTTATAATATTTCTAGCTATTATAATAGAGAAAATACCTACTCTAATAATAGTAAGGGGTATTAGTTAATAGGGACTCTTTTAATTTATATAGATTAATTAATTAAGAAAGCTATTTAGGCTATTAAGAATAATAAGTATTAGAGAGGCGGAAGCTATTCCGCTATATAAGTAAAACATACGTAGAATCTATATTAGTATACTAGTAAAATTAAAAAAGTAAATAACCTCGTTTACTAATTACTTTAATTAATTCTATCTTTATATACTTTTACTAAATCGCTAGCCTTAGATAGATCTACTAGGTTATACTATAAATTATCCTTATTACTATAACTAACCTATTTAACTAAGTACTAAGTCTTCCCTCTTAAATACCTCTTATCTAGTAATCTCTCGATTTTATACTTATCCCTATAGATAGTACCGTCTTCGGCGGTAATAGGTAGTGGCCTATTACTAAAAGTCCTACTATATAGATTAATGCCTTCTATTTTTAGCTTAAGTTATATTACTAATACTACCGGCTATATACATATTATAAGGGGTAGCTTAAGCTAATAAGCGAGCGATCCTATCTTTTATAGAACCTTAAATAGGCCGGCATATTATTATAAGAGTTTCCTATTAAAGACGCTAGGGATTTTATATCCCTTATATAAACGGAGGAAGACTTTATTATTTTCCTTAAATTATAAGCTTTTATACTTACTATTATACTAGGATTTTATTATAATATTATTAAAGGCTATTACGTCTTCTACCTATTCTTAGTATATAAGTTATAAGCTATTAAAGGCTTCCGCAGGAATATCACTAAGTATATCTATACTATTATTCACCTTAAAACTATAATAGAGCTTATTAGGAGCGAATCCTATAATAGTAGGGGAGTTATTAAGGTTAGCCTAGATATATAGGATTATATAGTCTTATTAATTCTAAGTATCTAGGTAGTATATAAGGTAGAATTATATAGCAATTTTTATAGTCTAATTAGTACGCTTACTTTATCTATTAATTTATAAATAATAGGCCGTAGATATAAAAAATTTAACTTTAAGATATTTAAAGATTTCTTACCAAAAGTCTAATATAAATCGAGGATCTTAATTACTAATAATACTACGTAGAATTCCCTAGTCGTATAATAGTAGAGATAAAATTATAACCTAGGCCTATTATAGGGCCTTCTAAGTATTAATACCTAGTATAAGAAGGACCTTCTTTAAGAACTTATAAGTGATTATTAGTAGGTAATTTATACCTAATAGTATTATAGGTAGGGTAACTATAAAATCCATCGCGATTATATAAAATAGTATAGGCGGTATTAGTATAGGGACCTATTCCCTATATAGTAGATATCTTTTTATTTAATTAAGTTAATACTAAGGGTAGTAGCTTATATAGGCTTAGAGGTTTTTAGCGAGATACCGGATATATACTATATAAGAAAGCCGGTTATAATATCTATAATAACCGCTATAATTAGAGAAGTCGTAAGCCTATTTAAATAATTCCTTCTTTATAATAGGGGGAATATATAATTATAGCCTTTTCTTACTATTAATATAGAAAATAAGTCTATTCCTAAGAATAAATAATATCCTAGGCTTACTATATTTAGAAATTATACTTAGATTACTATCTACGGGAGGCTTTAGTATATTAAGGATCTTCTACTACTACTTATTATTCTAATAGCCCGTTTATAGTTAAGATTTAAAATCCTCTATTATTTCTATATTTATTATATAGTAGATAGTAGGGCTATTAAAGTCTTTAGTATTATAAAGAAGATTATTAGATAAAGTAAGGAGAATATTAAGGATTCTATATAATAAATTAGAGTTCTTAACGGAGTTAGTTATTTAAAGTCTTAACAGCGTATTAGGAATTATATTTAATTTCCTAGATTTATAATATAATTCTAAGTTAAGTAAAGAAAGGTACTAAGAAGCCCGTATAAGCTAGAGATTTAATTTATCTATACTTATAGTCCTTAATATTAACTATTTTCATATTAGGATTATAGTAGAATAATTAGTATAAATAATTATAAGTAGTTATAGATTTAATTTAATTATATATTAAACCTTCTTAATAACTTATATAATACTAGCGATCTCTAATTTAGTAAGCTAATAGTTCTTTTCAGCGTTATTAAGATAGTAACTAAAAAATATAATAGGCTATATATTAGTTCTCGCGAAAGGCTTTAATAACTATATAGGATCTCCCTTTATATAGTATATAATAGCCGTAAATCCTACTACTTTTAAGGTATCTAGATCTATATATAAAACCCTATTACGATTATAATAAATAAGAAATTAAGGAATCCTAAAAGCCTCCTATAAATTATAAAAAGCGCTGAGCTCCTCTTATATAAGTTTATAAAAAACTACCCTAATTACCTTCCTTTTCCGTATATAACCCTTTATACCCGTAATAAGGCCCTTATTTAATATTACCTTTTACCTTTATAAAGGGTCTGCCCGCTAAGTATAATATTTAATTAACGAGCGTAGCTATCTAGTAAGGCCTAGGAATATTTCTAAATCGCCTAGATTCTATAAAAATTATAGCGAGGTAATAGTAGTAATTTTCTCCTTAGTTATAGATATCCCTAGGCTGTTAACGTACTAGCCTAGTAGGGTAATAGAGGGGTAGCCGATATATAACTTTAATAGTAATAGGCTTATACGCTTATACTAGAATAGATTAAAGACCTTATATAAGTATTTAATATACTCCTATAAGGTACGCGAGTAAATAATAATATTATTAATATAGGCCTTAGTAAACGCCTAGTATTACTAGAGAATAGTATTAGTCTAGCGCTAAATATATAGAGGCGAGCCCTTATAACTTATAAGGGCTATTAAAGACTACTCCTAGCTATAATAGCTTATAATTATAAGCTTATAATAATCCTTAACCTAGATACGGAATTAATAGAACTATCCTATAATATTAATAACTATAATATATTAATAACCCTATACTAATACTATTATATTAGCTTATAAAGGGAGCGGATATATATTATTCTCTATAATTTTATTAAGCTCCTATATATTAATTATAACGCGGCCTTTTCGCCTACTAAGAGTATTACACTAAATTATAAAGTAGGGATAGTTAAATAGGGTTAGCTAATCTAATTATATAAGTTATCCCTAGGCTTAAAGCTTACTAAAGGTCTTATTAATAACGTCTTTATCCTTTTACCTAAGAGGATATACTTATATAAGCTTAGACGACACGTTTAGCTTTAATAGAATTAGTATCTATTACTCTTTAAGGATATCTACTATATTACTACTATTTATAAAAAGATCTTAGTATAATTTAATAACTTCGGCTAGTTAATTTATAATATATAGTTCTTCGTAGATTCTAACTCTATTCTTAAGTATATTCTTAAGACTAGGGTTAATAGTAGTATTTAATTCTATAGAAAGAGCCTAATTAATAGACCTAGTAGATATTATAGATATTATAAAAGGCTTCTTATTAACTATAATTAATAAGGATATAGCTAATATAGCTAATATAATAGCTGTTATAATAATTTTAGCCTATTTACCCTTCTAACTATTATATTAACTACTAGTTATAAGGCTAGAGTAATATACGTTAACTATAAAATATTTATTATAATTAAACTCTTCTATAGTACCTAATCTTACCTTCCTAGGAATAAAGATATCCTTATTAGTATTATTCTTAATAAAGACCTTCTTAAGAGAAGCGTTAATAATATAAGTAAATATACTACTAGCGTATCTAAGATTAAGATTATATAAAGGTTTAAAGAGTAGGTCTTAATTATCCGGTAAAGTCCTATTAAAGATGACGGCTACTAAGGCGGTAGTCTTTATAAGAATTAAGAATTTTTTCTTATTCTTAATTACTTATTTTACTAGTAAAGAGTAAATTTAAGTACTTATTAGGATTTTAATATTTTAATAGCTATTAATAGTAATTTATTATTTTATAAAATCTAATATTATAGCTTCTAGGGTAAGAATATCTACTCTTATAAGTATTTTAGCCTTTAAGTTATTAACTATATAAATTTCTCTAGTAATATAAGTAATAGAAGGCTTTTTACTAACTAAGTTATAGAGAAAGAAGGTTATAATAGTAAATTTATTAGAATAATAAATTTTAGAACTAAGGCCCCTAATAGGGATACTAGAGGGTATAGTTCTAATTTCTATACTAGCGGGAATAAAAGTTATATCTATAATTAATATTATATATCCTAGATTAAAATATACTTTAATATCTTCGCTATTAGCGGTCTACTTAATAGTTATAATAGTATAATAATAGTTCTTAAAAGTATAGCCTATCCCTTATACGGCTACTACTAATAAAATAATTATAATAGGACCCCCCGTAGAATAACTTACTGAGTTAGTATTTACTAGAGTATCTACTACTAGTAGATTAATTATAAAAGGCTTTAAGATAATAGTAGAAGGCTTTAATAAGGTAGCCTTCTAGCACTAGTTATAAAGATAATTAAAGAGTTTATTCTTTAATAGGAATCTTAGATAGTAATAATAATATTTATAATCTAGAGATAAACTAGTAGCTAAGAAATAGTTTCTAAGGTTATAACTATTATCTAGTTTAATATCTTCCGTTATAAATGCCTAATAATACTAGGAGGTTTCTTCCTAGGATAGTTTATAAGAACCTTCCTAGTAGAAATCGGAGGGCTTATAAGTAAAATCCTAGTACGGACCTTCCTATTCATAACCTTAAGGGCTCTAAGAGGGCTATCCCTTAAAGGCTTCCTTAATAGCGGCTTAGTAGACCTATAGAGGTTTTAGAGGCTATTACTATTATTCCCCTTATAGTCTAAAGGGAAAGCGATTTCCTTAATTCTAATTCTAGTTTTAATTTTAATTCCCCTAGTATTAAGAACCTTATTAGGGTTACCTATTAAATAAATTAGACCCGTTTAGTAGGGCCGGTACCGTTATTTAAAGCCTTATAGGCTATACTAGGAGGGTATAGACGTTTACGCCCTAATTACCCTAATTTTGATAGCCTTAGTAGGGTTAATAGCCTAGAGGAGGCTTCTAATATTAATAGTAAGTATTATTATTAGTTCGTGACTGCGGTTAAAAAGGTAGTAACTATTAAAAAGGCTATTAAGATTAAGACTAAAATAGAGACTAAAATTAAGACTAAGAAGGTTAAAATAGAGATTAATACCTATTATACTATTTTTACTAAGATAGCTAATAAGATTTTAAGTATTAAGATATATAATTCTACTATTAATACTTCCTATAGTCTAATAAGGTAAGGAACTTATTATAGTTAATATTATTACTAGGTTTAGGAATATTATACTAGAATTCTATATTAAGACTATACTAGATAAGAAGAATATAATCCTTTATTACCTTAATCTCTAAATCCTTAGCTGCTCTTATAATAGTTTAAGAGTACTCTTAAGGCTCTCTCCGTTAAGAAGTATCTTATATAGTATACTTCTTATAGATTAGCGTACCTATACTAATATAACGTAGGGCCTTCTACTATTATATTAATAGATAATACTATTTGTTAATACTATAAATAATAAGATATTTATCCCCTTCTCTAAGCTTAATAGTATACTATCCCTAGGTAGTTCCTTAGAGATATAATTAAAGGTTTATATAGATAATAGTATTACCCTTTACTTAAATAACGTCCTTAATATAGTCTATAAATATATAAATATCGCGGAAATAGGTAGTCTTACTAGTATATTTAATATTAGAGGTAGTGTTTATAGATTTATTATTATAGAAGGGATCGAAATATCTAATATTATTAGGATTAAAGCGGGGAATACTATTATTATAAGGTACTCTAGGAGGCGTACTAGGATCTACTAGTCCTAGCGCTAGTAGTAGGGCCGGCGGTATAATACTAGTAGTTATTTCTTATAGCTTAGTACGCTAAGCCTTAGTAAAACTAATATTCTTACTTATAGCTAGATGTTATACTAGTCTAATAGGCTATTTATATATAACTTCTTTAGTAGAAGTCCTATAAGTTATAGGATCTATACTAAAATTTAGCGGCGTAATACTTAGTATTACTAAGGGTATTCTTATAAATAATTCCACGTTAGATAGAGCGAGAGTAAAAGATATAATAGGTATTTTAACTAATAGGAATCTCTTAGGACTATTCCTAGTTAATAGTAGCTAATACTTTATAAAATATAATAAGAGTTATAGGAGACTTTAGTACTACTTAGTACTCTTAATAAAATATTTAACCGCTTTTTAAAAGGTAGGGCTATTAGTGGCCTAATTAAATAGATAGAAGGGTAGTTCTACTAAGGTAGCACGTCGATTACTTAACTTAGAGATCCCTAGTTATAAGGGACGCTTATAGTAAGTAATAATATAGTTAATATAATACCTAATAGTCTCCGGTACCTTATAAATATATACTTTACTAGTATCCTAGATAAACTTATAAATTTAATTTACTAATATAATAAGATAATAATTAAGGGGTAGTAGTAGTTAAGCCACCTTAACGGCTTCCTTTCGGAGAAAGGCTTCTTAGATTTTAGGGAAGAAACCCTAGAAAAGTAATATACTTATATAGAATTTAATAAAAGAGGCTGTTAAAGCCTTTAGTAGTAAGCTAAAGTAGTATAAGGTTATACCTAAGTATAGTAGTAGAGTATACTATTAGGGCTCGTCGCTATTATAATAGATAGTAATAAATAAAGATAGATTAGTTACGGAGAAATAGGCTTCTCTATACTACTAGAGGACTTTAGGGATTATTAGTACTATAAGAGTAGCTTTAGTATTTTTAGTAGTTTAAGACGATTAATTAGTATTATAAAGCCTTTTATATAGTATTACTACTATATTAATAGGGACTCTTTTAATTTATATAGATTAATTAATTAAGAAAGCTATTTAGGCTATTAAGAATGATAAGTGTTAAAGAGGCGGAAGCTATTCCGCTATATAAGCGAAACGCACGCAGAATCCATATTATTAGTAATAAGAAATACGACGCTAGTAAATTTACTAAAATCCCTATATTCTTTAAAAGCCCTAATAGAGTAGTTACTTTAATAGAATATAAGTTCTATATTATAGATAATTTATCGGCTAAGGTACTTATTATTATAGATATCTTAAAGCCTAAGTAAATAGTTATTAACTTTAGGAATAAGTTAATAAAGATTAGGTACTATTAAAATATAAGAATACTAGTTATAATTATTAGTTAGAGTCCCCGTATTACTACCTTAGTATTTACTAAGAAAAAGATAACTATTCCACCTTATAATAATTTTATAATACTAATTTTTAGTTCTTAATAATAGTTATTAAAACTGCCTTAGGACTAGGATTTTATTTTTAAACCTAATACTTTAAATAATCTTTTATTATATACCTATATTATTAATACGGCGATATCTTATATATTTATTTATAATAATACTAATAGCACTATTATACTTACGCGTAACTAGGCCCTTAGTAAGGTTATAGAATATAAATTAGCGGGTTATTTTCCTATTAACCCTAATAATAAAGCTCTTATAAGTAAGCCCCCTACTAAGATAACTAGATAGGTAAGGTTTAGTATACGCAGTTTACTTACTACTATAATAGCCTTTATAACTATAGTAAGCTTATTAGGGTAAGTAAATAAAGCCCTTAATATATTACCGGTTAAAGTATATTATCCTACTAGTATTATAATTTATAATACCGTACCCTAGGTAGTTACCTTAATTACTACCGTTATTAATAAGTTTCCTAATCTTTAGAGAGATACTAGTAATATTATTAGTATTCCTAAGTTATAATATATAGAGACCCCCTTACTTAATAATTAGGAGGATCTATATAAACTAGAATTTAATAAGCTTTATTCTTAGGAAAGGTTAGAATAGATAAATACTTCTATACTATTCTCCTTCCCTTACTTTATTATTTAGAAAAATACGCCTAACGGCTTAAAAGGCTAAGTTATTATTAATATTAGAGTATTAAATGAGATTCTAATACCTAATACCTACCTTATACCCCTCTAATTAGAAATACTTACCTTATTATAGAATACTCTATATATCTTAATAGTTAATACGGTAAGCTTCTTCTACTAATAGTAGATTAAGTAAGATTATAAGTATTATCTTATAATAGCCTCTTATAGAGGCTAAGAAATATTTAATATACTTATAATAGGTTTTAGGAACTCTCTAGTATATATCTAATATATAATAGATATAATACTTCAGGAATTTTATTATTTCTACTATATATATATAGATAATATAGTAATTTTCTTTATATTATTAGATAAATATCTTAAGTACCTCTATAAAGTCTTTAGTAAACTATATAAGTATAATATATACTTATCTCCTAAAAAGTTATTTCTTAGATACTCCTCTATCTATTTATTTAAGTAAAGGGTTAATGCGCTTAGTCTATTAATAGTAGCTAAAAAACTTATAGCTATTACTATACTTATATTCCTAGATACCCTAGGTTAGCTTAAAAAATACCTTAGTATAATAGGCTATAATAGGTAGTATATAGTATTCTATACTACTATTATTAAGCCTTTATTATAATATAAGACTTTACTTATAAAGTTAATTAGCGTTAGAGGTAATATATATAAGAAAATAATTAGTAGACTAAGGGTTTTAGTACCTACTCCTAAAGAATTAAATACTTTTTACTATTTATAAAAGCTTTTTACTTCCCTAAGTATCCTCTACTACTTTAATAAGTAGCGTTAACTATTTATTAATCTAGATATAAGTAAGAAATTTAGTTTTAGAGCTATTATCTATTATAATATTAAGGATACTTATAAATAAAGCCCTTCTTCTACTACTATAATAGTAGGGTCGACGCTACCTAAGTTCCCTAAGTAAAAATTATAGTAACCTATTTTATTTCTTAGTCGCTTACTTACTAATACTAAGATTAGGTATTAGCCTAGTAAACTTAAGGTTATAGGGTTAGTATAAGTTATTAAGAAGGCCTGCTATATAATTAAGGCTATATAGAAGCCTACTATAATAGTCTATATAAATTATTTAGTAGTAGTTTTAATAGTAAGGTAAACTAGCTTAAATATAATATTAACTAAGAAACTTAATCTCTACCTTATTAGAGTATTAGAATATCTTTAATAATTTTACTTAGACGTTTATTATAAACTAGGTAAGGTAAATATAATACCTAATACCTTATTAAGACTAGTAAGCCGTAAATATTATCTATATTAAGATATAGAGGGTAAGTTAGATACCTTATTTATAAGATACTTCCCTATTAGCTTAGTAGAAATAGGTAAACCATTTTATAATTAGCTTATCGCTAGCTATTAGGAGCCTTAGTAGGTAAGGGTTATTTAAATAGTTAAGTAAAATAAGGACCTTAATAATAATACCGCGACCCTATTATATAAGCTTGTTAATTAAATTTTATATTTTAAAGATAATAAATAGGGGCTACGTCTATATATCCCTTCTACTATAAAAGTAGAAGTATTTAAGCTAGTATATAATAAATTAGGATACCTAGGCTACGCTTATATATATAAAAGGCTAATAGAGGGTTTATATATCTATAACTTATCTAAGGAGCTTTATAAATTTATATACTATTACCCTTAATATTAGTATAACTAGATATTATAATATAAGTTATATAGGTTATTATAGCCTATCCTAATACCTACTTAGCCGTTTTATACTATTACTATTAACTTTATCCTAGTACTTCCCTTAATTATAGAAGGCTTTAATAGTATCTTAATAGTTATATATAAGTTTTCTAAAGTAATTTACCCTTATTTTAGGTAAAATAACCTAGATAGTAAAGGATTAAGTAGTAAAGTTACTTAATAGATAAGCTAATATTAACTAGGGTTTACCTTAAGTAATAATCTTAGATCGAGATTATAAGTTTATTATATAGTTATAGTAAAATATCTTTTATTATTTAAATATTAATTTACTCTACTTAGCTACCTAATACCCTTAGACTAATAATTAATTAAAATAATTAAACTAAACTACTAAAATAGCCCTATAGTATTATATTACTACTATTAAGCATGATTCTATATAGCTATCTATTCTTCTAAGGATAACAGTAGCGCTTAATAATTCTACTAAATATATGTCTATAAATAAAATACCTACTAAGGTTCTTTATAAATTTTAAATAAGGGAGGTATTAGATCTACTAAAGCCTAATATAGAGGTTATAACTACCTTACTAATAAGGGCCTTATTACCTCTTATAAGAGTACTACTACCTATTATAAAAGTACCTTAAGTACCTATCTAAGTACCTATCGCTATAATAGAATATCGGCCTTCTTATATTAATATAAAAGACGCTATTACTTTTACCTTACTTAGGATAAAAGACTACTATAACTCTAAGTATATAGCTAAGTTCTTTAATATTAGAGATCTTATCAACCTCCGCCTTTATAGAGGCTATAGGGTCCCTAGTATTATATTAAAGAAGCTTAGCTAATAGTATATTAGCCCCTTTAAGGTCCTTAATAGAGTAGGCCGTCTTACTTATAAGCTAGAATTACCGGATATAATATATATTTATAATATTATCTTAATAGCCTATCTTAAACCTACTACTAATCTAGTAGATAACCTATATTAATGCTACTACCTACCTACCCCTCCTATTATTATTAATAAAGATATTAAATATAAGATTAAACGCCTCTTATAAAAGCGCTATATTTACTATAGATAAGGCTAGTCTACTTAGTACCTTACTAGATAGCTTAGATATAGGCTTAAAGATAATTAGTAGATCCTAGATTACTACCTATTAAATATACTAGACCTAATCTATAGTTATAAGGAAGTAAATAGCCCTAATATAGGAGCTAGTAGAGGAATATAGGAGCTAGTAGATAAGTTAGTAATAGTATTATATAAGTAAAATTTCCTACCTTATAGGGTTATCTTTTTTTACTTTAAGCGCTAGTCTATTAAAAGTCCTTTAATTAATATACTACCTAAGGTAATATCTACTATTAACTAGTATATATAGCTATTAGGATTAGACTAACCGCGTCGGGTCGGTACTTTAAACTTGAGTCGGGTTCCCGACTCGACTCTTAGCGAGTTAATACTAAATTCCTGGCCTGAGTATTCGGGTTGGTACTAATAGTTAGTACCGAGTATTCGAGTTAATACTAAGGGGTAGTACCGAGTATCAACCCGAAGTATTAACCCGACTCGCTAAGACTTTTTTCCCTAGTAATATTTTCTATTTTTAGTAGTATTTCTTCTTATATATTCCATTTTTTTTCTAATTATTATTATTATTATTACCTAAGGAATTCTTAAAAGTAAATAAGGTAATAGAAAAAAGTAATATATATCCCTATAAAGATAAAGACTATAATATTAGTATTATTTTCTATTTATAGTAATATTTCTTACTATATATAGAATTTACTACTATATTATTAATTATTATTATTATTATTACCTAGGTAATTCTAAAAAGTAAATAAGGTAATGCAAAAAGGTAATGCATATCCCTAGGGAACTAGGAGGGGTATTTAAATTCTAATTATAAAAAAATCTAATTTTAGAATAGGGGTAATTCTAGAAAAAAATTAGTGTCCCTTACTGTTTTATTAGGGGCTTGGCGTCTTGGCGATACCTTGGCGAGTCGGGTCGGGTTAACCTGACTCGCTAAGGTACCGAGGGCTTTTCGGGTCGGTACTAGAAGTAGGTACCGAGTATTCGGGTTAGTACCTAAATAGGTACTAAGTATTCGGGTCGGTACTAATCTATAGTACTAAAACCTAACTCGACGGTTAGTCTAATTAGGATAATAGCTTTATTTATTATAGGTATCTACTATAAGTATTTACTATTATTACTATTATTATTTACCTAGCGCGCCTTCCTTATAGAAGGCTTTTATACTCTATATACTTAGGCAGGTTTCCTACTATATAGAGAATATATCTTCTTTCTATATTATAAATTAGTTATAATAAGTAGGAGTAGTAACCCTATAATTATAAGTATAACTAGTAGGATTTTAATATAATCTACTTTCCCTTATAAGTAGATTATTATATAGCTTAATACTAGGAAATAAAAATATAATAATAGTAATAAAGTATATTTATACCTTTTAATAATTATAATAGCCCCCTCTTATATATTAGGAAAAGATATATAGTAATTTTTAATAAAAGTATTATAAGCCTTTTATTAAGCTACCTAGCTAGGGAATATAATAGTAATTAAGGCTTATATATTATAAGTTAAATAGATAAAGATATTATATTATTAGATAATATAAGAAAGGGGTAGCTAGGGTAGGAATAACTAGTAGAAGGGTTAAGGGTACTTATATTAATTAAATTATAGAGAGAAGGGTAAAAGGGTAATTAAGGGGGAATATATTAAAATATATTAAAATAGGATATAATTAATTAGACTAGCCGCGTATTAGACGCGCGCTAGTACCCGTCTTAGTATCCTATATATTCTATCTCTCTCTACCTATATAACTAGTAATATAATAACTATTACTATTCTACCTATAATAATAGGTTATAAGCCTAGGCGTAGGGTATTTATTTACTTATTTACCTTATAACTACTATTAATACTATCCCTTATAGATTACCTCTATATTAATACTACTACTACCGTAAAAAAGAGGGCTAGGGAATCTACTAGTAGAGTTTTCCGCTAAGATACTAAAACCTAGCTAAAATCCTCTCTAACTTAAATAATAATAACCCCTTAATAGTAGTATATAATAGTTTACTAATTATATAAATAATATCTATTTCCTATATATACTAACTACCTTAGTAATAATTATTTATACCTATTACCTAGCTAATATTATAAATAATATATAGTATTCTTATAAAAGGGGGCTAGGAAGATAAAGAAGGCTAGGAATACTTATTAACCTCCTTATAAATTAGTTATATCTATCCCTTCTTCCTTAAACTCTTCTCTCCCTCCTTCTTATTATTTTAATTACTTTATACTAGAACTTAAAGAATTTAAAGAAGAAATCTATTAATAGTTAATTAATATTTACCTTAAAGGTCTTCTAGCTAACCTTTAAGTAAACTACTACTTCTTTAATTTCTTATATCTCTACTAAGATATTAGTTATAAAATTAATTAAGAGGTAGCTACTACTATTAATTATTAAGGAATATTATTAGATAATACCTCCTTTATACCTTTACTAATATTAGAACCTTATCCCTAAAACTAATGACTATTATTTTTAATAAAAGGCCTTAGAATACTAGGTAAAAGTATTATCTTTAAGCTTATTATAAGGTTAAGACTATCCTTTATATATTTATAATTATTAATATTAATACTAACTTAGTCTCTAATATTAAATCTATATAATCTAGATATTAAGACTAAAGATATACCTCCTACTAATATTAAAGTAGAGATTAGAAGGGGTAGTAACTACCCCCTTATACTTATTCTTATACTAGAATCTAGTTATAACTAGCTACTATACTCTTATAATATATAATCCTATATTATCCTTAATAGCCTTAAAGCTATCTTTAAGATAGACTATATTATCCCTATAACTTAAAACCTTTAAGAGATTTAAGATAATAAGTATAATAAAGCCTATAAAATAATAAAGGTATATTATAATACTAATACTTATAATATAATTAAAGATAAGATTATCCCCTTAATAGCTTAAAAGATCCTTAAGGACTTTTATAAGCTTTAAGGTACTAGTATCCTTAATAAAATTATTTATAATTTTAATACTCTCTTTTATATTAATTATAAAGATATTAATAATTATATAAGTGAATTTAGAATTATTAATTCTAACTTAGGATATAAGCTCCCTTATATCTTTATTATTAATACTTACTTCTAATATCTTAGCGTAAAGTTTAATACCCTTTAAAGTATGTTTATTTAAATATATACTATTACTATTAAAAAGGGTATTATAATAGTCTTATTTAATAATCTTATACTAGTTATAATAAATAAAGAAGCTTACTAGAACTTTATAAAGTCTTTAATTATAACTACTATTATAACTACTACTTACCTACTCTACTAAGCTAGGTTAAATATATATTATAATAATAAGTATTATAACTACTATAATTATTTAGGTTATATAAAGTCTAACTATTAAATTAAGTACCCTAAGTTAATAAAGGCCTTCCTAAAGATAGTTAAGGTAGATAAGAGTTAAAACTAAGGGGGTTATAATTAAGGGGGTAGTAATACTAGAGGTAAGCGTCCTTATATACTTATAAAGTCTAAAGACCTAGTTATTAACTTTATAACTACGCTAGGTATAACTAGCCTTACTACTACTATCCTCCTAGATATAGCGTATAACTAATATATTATTAATAATTAAGATATCCTTAAAGAATATAAGGTAATTCTTAAGTCCCCTATTTATAAAATTAACTAGGCCGGTCTTTATATAATAGGGCGTAGTATTATAGTTATCCCTTATAAGACTAGTAAGAGAATTAAGGTAAAAGTATATCTTACTAAGATCTTTTATATCCTAGATACCTAATTAAATTAAATTTTAGTATCTTAGCTACTCTATCTTAAGGTTAAAGTCTCCTTTAACTTATAAGAGTATATTATTATTTATAAAGGTTATATCTTTATATATACCTAATATAATAATATTTTCTACTTTAATACTTAAAACTATCTAACCCTAGCCTTTATAACCTTAGTAATTATATCCTAGCTTCTTTTAAAGTTAAAAGTATATATATTTATAGCCTTTTAAGTCTCCCTATCTATTAACCTCTAATATACTTATATAAGTTATTTAAGCTAATAGAACTTAAAATAGCTAATAAATATATCTAGTAGAATTAACCTTAATAAGATTATCTTTAAGGATTATATATATAATATCTATATAAAGACTTAAATAATAAGGGCTTTATATAACTATCTTATTACCCTAGGGAAGTACTTATATAAGTATATTAATAGCGACTTAGTAGGCCCTTATAAAGTTTATAAGGGGATTATTATAACTTATAATAACTCCTAATTCTTTAATATAATATTATATAACTATACTAAGGAATTAGATATTACCCTACGTAAAGTTAAAAGTAAATTCCTCCTAGCCTTTAAGGCCTTTAAGGTAAATTAGGAGTATCTTATATAATATATATAATACTATTATATCAATAGTAGAGGGGAATTTAACTTTATAGCCTTTATAAAGTACTATTAAGCTAATAATATTATCTAGGAGAGTATAATATAAGATACTCCCTAGGCTAATAAGTTTATAAAGTATCTTAATAAGACCCTAATAAATAAGGCCTATATTATACTTATAAATAGTAGGATAAATTATAAGTATTAACTTAAATTTATTTAAGTAGCTAGCTACCTTTATAATAGGTCCCTTAAGTCTAGTATTAAGATAATACCTTATAAGAAGTTTAATAACTACTAGCCTAACCTCTCCTATTTATAAGTCCTTAAATCTTAGGCCTTCTATTATACTAATAGGACTATTATTAAAATTAGTTACTTTAAGGCTTATTCTTATCTAGGTTAATTTATTAGTTATAAAGGCGAGGCTATCTACTATCTTATTAATAATAAATTAGGGAAGCTTACTTAGTTATCTAATATCTACTTTATTAAGAAAGTCCTTATAAGTTATATTAAAGAATTAAAAGCTAAAAGGTATATATTTATAGACCTCCCCTACTACTCTAAGTAGGTAGCTAGTAATATAAGGGGGTAATCTCCCTCTAAAAGTAAAGTATTACTAATCTATATTAAAAACGTAGCGGCTAAGGATAAATCTTACCCTAAGACCCTATTAAATATCTAGCCTAAATTAAATTAAGCCTATTTAATAATATTTTATTAAGATACTAATAAGCTCCTATTATTAGCTAGGGTCTTATCTAATTACCCTAAATTTAAAATACCTCCTAATAAACCGCGTAATAACTCCCTAGATCTACTAATAATATTTACCTTCCTAATAATAGCTAAAGGTATAGAGCTATTTAAACCTAAATTATATAAGGAAGTTATAATAAATAATATTAAGAAGGACTAGGAAGTAGTATTATAAGATAAATTTAACTCCCTTATATAAAATAATATATAGGCGCTTAAATAGCTACCTCTAGGTTAAAAGGTACTCTAGAGGAAGTAGGTATTTAAGTTAAAAAGGGGGCCTTATAATAAAGTCCTCTATTATAAAGTATATTAGATAGTTAGGGGTTTTAAATAGTAAGAAGGGATTAATTATAATAAGACCTTTACTTTAGTAGTAAAGCTAATAAGTTATAAAGCTATCTTTACCCTAGCTATATCTTTTAACTAGGAACTAGACTAAATAGATATTAAGACGGCCTTCCTTTATAAGAATATTAAAGAAGATATCTATATTAAATAGCTTAAAGGCTTTATAATTAAAGGTAAGGAATACTTTATTTATATCTTAAAGAAGGTACTTTATAACTTAAAATAATTACCTTAAGTCTAGTTTTTTATACTATCTACTTTCTTAAAGACTTAGGGCTTTATATTACTTATAACTAATAAAAGCGTCTTAATTAATTATAAAGATTAGGTTATTATTATAACCTATATAAATAACTTACTAATTACTAGACCTAGCTAAATTATAATTAATTAGGTTAAAGTTATACTTAATAAATACTTCTAGATAATTAACCTTAATTTATATTCCTTCTATTTAAGTATATTAGTTAAGTAGGATTAAGTAAATTAGGTATTATAACTAGGTTAAGAAGCCTATATTAAAAAGGTATTAAGGGACTTTAATATATAAAAGTTATATCTTATAATAACCCTAATAGATATAAATAAGTTATAAGTATCTAAAGAAGATTATATAACCCCTAATACTTTTTAGAAGGAGTATTAATTAGCTATTAGCTCCCTAATATATATTATATTAGGGACTAGGCTAGATATTACCTTTACAATCTTAATAGTTAATAGATATAGATTAAACTTAAATTAGTTATATTAAATAGTAGTTAAGAGGATTTTTTATTACCTTTAAGGTATAACTAACTTATAACTTATATTTTATAGGAGTATCTTTCCTCTTATTAATTATAATAATACTAATTAGGCCGGTAACTAAGATACTTAGTAGTTAATTATAAGCTATATTTTTAATATTAGTAGTAGAGTAATAAGCTAGTTATTAAAGTAATAGCCTACTATTACCCTATCTAGCTATAAAGTAGAATATATAAGCTAGATATAAGTTATTAAGGAGGCTATCTAGCTCTAATAGCTACTTATTAAGCTAGACCTCTCTAAGGATACCTATTAGCCTACTACTATAATACTCTATTATAATAATTAGGGAGCTATTACCCTAGCTAAGAACCCCTAGTTTTATATATATATAAAGTATATTAATATCTAATATTATTATATATAGGAATAAGTTACTACCAGCGACGTTAAGCTAAAATATGTTGGGATTAATAAGTAGGTAGCTAATAGCCTTATTAAAGCCCTCCTTAAAGATAAATTTATCCCCTTCTATAAGGCCTTAGGCCTAGAAGTACTATAATAGTAGGAGTCTTTAGTATAATAAGGCTCTATAGGTACTCCTAGCAGCTCTACGGGTACTCCCGTCACCGACTAAGGGATAGCTAGCTCCTAACTACCTACCCTTCTAGCCCTATAACTCTACGTAGATACGTACCTAGGTAGGATAAGAATAGGAAGCGGATAATTAATACTATTAAGGAGTTATAATCCTCCGTCCTAGTATTAATATTATTATTTTTAATTATAATATTACTAAAGATATAGATACTAAAGTTAGGCCTTATAAAGCCCTCCTCCCTACCTAGTATAAGCTTATCTAGTATATTAAAGGTAAGAAACGTATTATTAAGTCGTTATAATATAGAAACCTTAATAGCGTACCTTTATAAAATAAGTACGTCTTAGAAATAGTTATATAGATAGAATTAGTAACCCTATAATTATACCTACCTTATTAGGGTCTATCTAATCTACGTCTAGAAGGGTTTTACTAAATTACTACCCTATAAGGGCTTCTACTACTATCTACCTCACCTTTACGCCTCTTACCTAGTATTTAGTAAAGAAGGGGGATTTTGGATAGTAGGAATAAAATATAAGTTAATTATACTATATACTAATAAGGTACTTTATTTAAGTAGGAGTATTAAAGAATATTAAAATAGGATATAATTAGTTAGACTAACCGCGTACTAGACGCGCGCTAGTACCCGTCTTAGTATCCTATATATTCTATCTCTCTCCACCTATATAGCTAGTAATATAATAACTATTACTATTCTACCTATTTTAATAGAATAGACCTTTTAAGAGGTACTATTAAGAAATAATATAAAGAAAGGGGTAAGGCCCTAGTAAAAGAAAGGAGTATATAAGTATTAAGATCTAATATTAAAGTAGTATAAAATATAAAGGAGAGGATAGTATATAATATTTAAAGGCCTAGAAGTATTATAATAAATTAGATAGGTAAGAGAGGTTTTCTTTTATATATTATAATTTCCTCTTAATAAGCTAGAGTTAAAACGCCCTTATTAGCTCTATGTAGCTAGATAGTAGAGTATAAATATAAATATAAAAAGTTATAGATTTAATTTATTTATTAATAAAGAAATTAGACTAGTCTAATAAGAAATAGGAATTATAATAGAGTAATTAATATATATAATTATTAGAGGCTTTTTATATAATTTATTAAATATTTAATTAATTAGGTCTCTATCTTTCTAATTAACTAGGTATATCTAAGATGGCTTAGCTATTATATTAGGCTTTAATAGGATTAGTATCTATTCTTCTTCTAGAATATCTATTATAAGTTTATAGTTCGTTTAGATATTAAGAAATTCATTTATTATAATAGTAAACTAAGAAGCTACGTCTAGAGTATTATATACTATAATTCTATTAGGTATAATATACTTAAGGGTAGGGTTAATAGTTATTAATAAGGCCCTTATTATAATAGGCTTAAGGACTACTATTATTATTACTACTACTATTACTAGCTTTATAAAAGGCTTTATAATAGCTAAGTATACTACTATTATAGTTATAAAGCTTTTTATAAGATTAGCCTTTTAGGACTTTATATTACTAATAGTTAGTAGGGCGTATACTAGGGTAATAAAGTATACTCTATCCTAATTATACTTAATAGTTAAACTAAGATAAGCCTTATATAATAGACGTACTACAATTAATATAATATTATATACTTAAATAAATATTATTAATAAGTTAATAATATATATAAATATACCCCCTTTAAAGCTAAAGTCTTAAGTATAGTTTAGCTTAAATAGGTAGTCCCTATTAAGTAGTATCTCCTTATTATATACTATTAGTACCTATATAATAGTATATAAGGGTATAATAAAGGCTAATTTAATTTTAATAGTTTATTTAGTATTAAGAGATATATAAGAATAAATACTAATTTTAATTATAAGGTTCTAGTAAATATTAAAAGATATATTTTCCTTTCTAAAGTTAAGAACTATCCCTTAAGGCTTAAGGTTATTATTACCTATTAATAGGTTAGCTTTTAGATTATTAATAAGGTAGACCTTTATAATAATAGCTACTATTATGTATTTTTATTATAATATATTTATTAATCTTTACTACTTTATTACCTACTCTTTATACTAGTATTAGTAAAGATATTTTCCTAATTTTTATATTAGAAAGTATTTATTTTAGATAGGTATAATCTATTAGTAAGACTAAATAGCTAGTATTTTAATATATATTTAACTCTTTATTACTATCTAAATAGCCTTAAGATATATAGATAGTAGTATATTTCTAATTATAGAACTTATAACCTAGCGGCTTAGTAAGATTAGGAGTAATAGTAGATTTAATTATTAATAGGATATCTACTACTATTATATATATTATAAGAGGATTTATAAGGGCCTTTATAAAAGGCTTTTATAAGGGCTATATAAGCTTCTTTAATTTCTAATACTACTATTATAAATAAAGAAATAACTTATTTCTAGAGGAAAGGCCTTCCTTATAAATAGAATAGGAGTAATTAGTAGAATTAGTCTATATAAAATTAATATTAAGTATTATAAGGTCCTATTTATTAAAGACCTTATTACCTAATAAGGGATCTTTATTTATATAGAATAACTAACTAAGGCCTTCTAAAGAATCCTTAGAGTTATAAGGTAGAGAATTAAACTAATAATATTACTATTATAATAGTAGGTTATTATTAGGTATAAAGTCTTTTATAATATCTTTTATAAATATTTAATAGGCTTTATATTTATATTTATATTTATATTTTATACTCTACTATTTAGCTACTTAGAGCTAATAAGGATAGTCTATATCTAACTTATTAAAGGAAACTATAATTTATAAAAAAAAATCTTATCCCTTACTCTATTTATTATTATACTTCTAGATCTCTAGATATTATATATTACCCTTTTTTATATTCTTTATACTATCTTATTCTCTTTTTTTATTAGAGTTACCTACCCCTTTATCCTTTAATTAAAGCCTATTTACTTTTATACTACCTTAAAGAGTTATTTCTTTATTAATATAAACTAGCTAAGTATACCTTATTAAATTACCTATTTAATTACTACCTTTAACCCTTTTAAGGTTAATACTATTTAATAGAAGTTACTTAACCCCGCCTTTTAGAGTATCTACCTCCTCTCCTTTATATAATTAGGGTAGAATATAAGTATATACTTAGTATCTTAATATCTCTATTTATATTTATGATTAATACTATTAACTTTAAGTACCCTCCTCTTATATAAGAAGGCGCGTAGTCCTATCTTCTTTATATATAATTAAATACTTATAAAGCTCTTAACCTTTAAAAGCCTTATATAAAAGTTTACTTTTATCTCTTAAACCTCCCCTTTTTATACTACTATCTTTATATAGCTAGGAATACCCTCTTAATATCCTAGTTACCTCTCTTTCTACTTCTCTTTTACCTACCTCCTAATCTCCTTAGGGGTAGGGTTATCCCTCTTTACTATTTCCCTACCTTTAAGGCTCTAGTCTACTATTCTAGTATCCTCTCCCCTTATTACTACCTAGAGGGTTCCCCTTACTTAGGATTACTTCTCTTTTATTAGAGTCTTTATAATCCTCTTCTCTCTTCCCCTCTTCCCTTTTAGCTTATAATAGATCCTCGCGTTCCCTTCCTTAATTAGTAGGTAGATCCCTTATATTATTAATATTTATAAAATTAATTAATTAAGGCCTATCTTTATTAATAAGACCCTTAACTCTACCTTCAATACCTATATATTAATTACCTTAAAGGCCCTAAATATTATCCTTAAATACCTATTTTATATAATTTCTAGTATTATAATATTTATCTTCTTTACCTCTAATATCCCCTTTAAGTTATATTATATCTTTATTATATAAGTTATTATTAGCTAGATTATAATATTATTATCTTATCTTATCTTATTAAATATAATACCTTATATTAAGCTAGTAATAATTAATAGGGCTAGCTTTTATATTTTTATCTTTAACCTTATTTTATTAATATATAAGCCCTACCTTAATTTATTATTAATATAAAGCTTAAAGACTTATATTAATACCTTAAAGTATATTATTACTACTTTAAAGTCTATTATTACCTTTATATTAAACCTCTTTAAGCTCTTTAATAAGTAGACTAGCTTATACTTATAAGGGGTAAAAGTTACCTTATATATATTTACCTAATAAAGGTATATCTTAAATACTTTTATAATATATATATCTACCCCTATTATTTTAATTTAAGTAATAGAGGTTAAAGTCTCTTATTAATATATATTCCCTAAGTTAACTTAGCTACTCCTATACCCTTAATAGTATAAAAGGTCTATTTATTAAGGTCTTAAACTCTAGGCTAAGGTTATATATATTATATACCTAGAAGCGCGCTAGTACTCCCCCTTCTTTCTTTATAACTTATATCTTTAGGGAGTATAATTCCTTTAATATAAATTTAACTCTCTATTTATTAATATTTTAATATTTATTTATAAAGAAATATATCCTTATATCCCTCCCTACCTTATATATTAAGTAGAATACTCCTCTACTTAAATTATATATTAAACCTATCCTCTTTATATATAATAGCTCCTAGATAGCTAGGATATCTATTTATTATATCTCTTTATCTTTTAATAATACTATTATTATTATTATAATCTACTCCCTTTATATATTATATTATAATAATTTTATTATCTTTTATACCCTTATAAAGATCTCTATTAGATATTCTTTATAACTTCTACTCCCTTAATAATTAAGGCCTCTAATATTAATATTTCTTTTAATATCTATTAATTTATCTTTATTACTTAAAGAGTAATTAGCCTTCCTAGCTTATTTTATAATATTACTATTAATAGTAGTATAGTTCCCCTTTCCCTTATATCCCCTTAGGAACCTATTTATATTATAATCTTATTAAGGTCTTTAAACCTTAATATAAGTTTCCTCTTCTTCTTTATTACTACTATTATCTACTCCCCTTAAAGCTACTTTTAAGTATCTTATTATTTATTTCCTCTTATAAAGCCCTTATATAACTTTATCTTATTTTCTACTATCTTTTAATAGAGTTTATTTAATTCCCTTACCTTAATTATATATATTTACTCCTAAGTTATATAACTATTCTTCTTATAATTATCATATCTCTTAATCTCCCCTTCTTTTACCTTATATTCCCTTAAGTTATACCTATTAATATAGATTTTATATTATATTAAGCTCTTATAATATCCTATTATATATTTATATTATTAGTAGTTAAAGTATTATATTATAACCCTATTCCTCTCCTACCTCTTATACTTTAAGAGGTTATATCCCTTTATTAAGCCCTTTTTAATTACTTTATTTACTATCTCTAATATAAGGAACTCTAGTAGTAGTAAGGCTCTCTCTTTCTCTACCTCTCTCTCTCTCCTCTCTTATATAATTACTTATAGCTAGGCTACCTTTATAATCTTTAACCCTAAGAAGTTCTTTTTATTCTATTAAATAATTACCTCCTTTACCTCCTTTTATTTTAATATATCTACTACCTTTTTTAATATCTTATAATACTTTTATTAACTTATATACCTTCTTTACTTAATTATTATTCTCCTTTAACTCCTCCCTTACCTCTATCTTTATTATAAATAGTATTAAGTTACCTTTAATTAAGTACTTTATTATTATAATTTTTTATATCCTTAAGATTATAATTATCTTAAACCTCTTAACTAGCTACTTCTTAATAAGCGCCCTTACTATTTCTCTCTTAATCCTATCTTTAATCTAAATTATTAGGGTCCTAGCCTTTTTATTATTTATTACTTTAAATCCTTTCTTTATAATATTACCTATTATTATTATAATAAATATCCCCTTAAGGCTTATATTACCTATTCTTATACCTATTAGGTTCTAGCTAGCTATTTATACCTAGCTCCTTTTACCCCTTTATATCTTCCTTTCCTAGGATTACTCTTCTACTATTTTCTTAAACTTATATACCTCTTTAAGCTATTAATCTACCTTTATAATAAACTCCTTTATATATTCAAGCCCTACCCCTATTATCCTTCCTACTTTATATATTATTCCTCCCTTTAATATATCTTATATAACTATTATAACTTTGAAGGCCTTTATTAATATTCTCTTAACGCGTATTCCCTTATCTTTAAGTTCCTTCCCCCCTATTAAGCTCCCTAGCCCCTACGCGGGTATCTCTCCTCTACTCCCTAACCTACTACTTCTACTACTACTACTACTACTTATAATTCCTCCCCCTATATTATATCCTAATATTAGGACTTATCTCGCCGTATATTAAAGTAAATTTAGATTAAGTATTAATTTACTAAAACTCTTATATTATTTAATAGGCTTATTAAGAGAATTATAGCTACTAATTATCCTATAAATAAGTACTAGGTTAATAACCTATAAGGCTAAGCTTATTATTATTATAAATAAGGCTACTATTTAGAATCTAACCTATTTAAAAGGCCTATTATAATCTAAAGTCTTTAACTAGATAGTAAGACTTAAGGGGTATTTAGTTAAAACTACTATTATTATAATTAATAAGCCTAATTATTATTCTAATAATTTAAGAAAGAAGGGTAAGTATTATTATAAGAGTTATTATAAGTATTTTTATATAACTAGTTACTAGGTTAATATAGCTAATAGCCTACTCTATTAGAAAAACTATATTAATTATACTATTCTAGCCTATTTTTATAGGTAGGATATTATAATTACCTAATATTTTAAGTATTAGTAGTCTAATACCTACTAGTATAAGCCTACTATCTATATTTAGTATTATTAAGATTATTTATAAAGTTATTAATAATTATCTTATTATTTAATTAGTAAATATTATAATAAAGCTTCTAATTAATTATATTATAAATAATATCTAATTAAACCCTTACTTCCTTTAAGTCTATATCTTTAATATAATATAATATTTTTATATTAAATTTTATAAGCTTATAATAGTTAGTAGTATACTTTATAATATATTTCTTATATATTATAATATTAGATAGCTAGCTAAACTTTTTTATTAATAATCTAGCTTATTTATTAATACTATTATTAAATATTATAAGGTATTATTTATTATTAGATAATTATCTAAGTCTACTACTCTAAGGCCTAGTTATAAAGACTTAATTAAAGATTATTATATATAGTTATAAAATCCTTTAATAGGTATATCTACTTAGTATAATTTAAAAAGAGGTAAATATTATAAAAGTATATTTCCTTTCTAATATATTTAATAGTAAAGCTAGTAGTAAGTAACTTACTATTATATATAGGATTAAAATAGCTAAGGTCTCCTAGATTTTATTAAAGTCCTTAATTTTCTCCTATTTTAATATTAGTACTAGACTATCCTAGCTAACCTAGCTAACTAGGCTAGCCTACCTAGTTATATAAGCCTAGTAGTCTAAGTAATCTAAAAGGTCTTTATTAAGGTAGGTTTTTATATATATATTATACTATCCTAGTATTAATAGCTACTTGTATACTAGTATTAATAGCTACTTATATAATAGTATTAATAATTATATTTATTGTATTATTAGAAGGGTTAGGTTCTAGGCTAATAGATCTTTTATAAATAGCTTCTTTAATAGATATCTACCTAGTAGTAGTAATACTATTATAAGATAATATAGTATCAGTTTATTATAATAATATACCTAGTAGAGGTAGATTATTAAATAGCTTATAAGAGGCTTTTATTCCTTTATTAAACCTAGATATAGCCTTTTATAATATAAGCTTATTAATTACCTAGTCTTAAGGCTAAGAAGGCTTAGAGTTTTTAAGGAGATTAACTTCTAATAATATAGATCTAGAATAAGTACCTTCTTACCTAGTAGAGGCTTCCTAAGTTAGTTTAATAGGCTTAAAGGTATCCTTTATAATTAAGGAGATAATATAGTAAGCTATATTATTAATAACTAATATAAAAATATACCCTATTTATATAAATTTATTTAATTAAAAGGTAAGAATAGTAATCTTATAAGTAATTTAAGGAGTTATAATAATAGAATATTAAGAAGGTAGGAAAAGAGTAGTAAATCTAGTAAGCTTTAATAGGAATCCCTAATAATTTCTCTAACTAAGGATTTAGAGGTCCTAGTTATTAAAGCCTTTAATAGAGGTTATTATATTATAATAGCTTAATAGGCTATTAAGAGCGTTATTAGATAATAGATTAGAGTACTATTATAATTATAAATCTAATAAGTATAATAGAAGTCTTTAGTAGGTCTTAGAGGAGATTAAATCTAGTATTGTAAGAATAGTATTAATCTATATTAGATAATTATATAGTATTTAAAGAGATATTAATTACCTAAGTATAAAATAAAGGTATTACTACTATTATTATAATAGCTAATAGATTTATTCTAATTTTATATATATATAATTAATTAATAGAGAAGGGAAGCTTCTTATAGGTATAAAACCTACTTATAGAAGGCTTCTAGCCTCTAAGCTACTAAGCTATCTAGCTACGTAATATATAATAATAGGATTAAAACTTTAATAATTAGGAATAGGGCTAGTACTAGTCCGTTTTAGCTTAAACTTTTAAAACTACTAGCTTATATAATAAATACTAGCGTGTTAGAATCTCACTAGCGTAGTCTTACTAGAGCTAGTATTATTAATTAAATAGAGGTACTATTTCTATTAAAAGCTTATATAGTCTACTAAAAGCGCATTTTTCTATATTATTCTATTCCCTAGATTACTAATAGACTAAGTATTTAAATTAGTACTTATTTATAGTACTAAAATTTAACTTAATAGTTAGTCTACTTATATATAATAAATCTACTATCTAAAGATAATAAACTTTATAATTTAACTAGAATAAAAACTAACTAATAGATTTAATAGAAATTCTATATATAATCTATCCTTAATAATTACGCTATAGAAATCTTAACTTAAAATTAGATAATAATTCTATATAACCTCTTTTATCTTCTTACTATAATCTTCTTACTATAATAGAATATCCGGAATTTTAGACCCTAAAGATCTCCTAGACCCCTTATCTAATAGATTATTTACTTTATACCCCTATTTAACTACTTTTAATTTAGCTTCTTATTATAAAGAATATTAAAGTCCTAACTTCCTTTATATTCTACCTACTTATATACCTACGCTTCTTATAATTTTTAAACTATATAAAGTTATTTAGCTTCTTTTAAAGAATTTAATACTATTAGAATTATTAAAATCTATATAATAGTTTAAAAGATATATTATAATAAATAGATTTACCTACTAGGAATCCTATTTCTTAGTATATTTTCTCTATATTAGCTTTATTAAAAAAAAATTCCTACCTTTTATTTTTATAACCTCTTCTACCTATTACTTACCTTTTAAACCCCTAGTATTACCCTAATTATACTAGGCTACGCTTAATACCCTCCCCTATATTCTTAATTAATTAACGCCCCCTTTTTAATATTAATCCTAATATTATAGGTAATAAATACCGGCGACTATATTAAAGTAAGGGTATAAGGCGTATTAAGTAGTTAAAAAACTCCTTTATAATATTCTTAACTAATATTATTTATACTTTATATCTTTTTTCTTTACCCTAATATTAATAGATTTTTTATAGAACTTCTTATATCCCCCTTAGTTTTAACGCCCTCTTACTATCTAGTAATTAAATCTACCTTCCTATTCTACTATTTAAGTTATTATTCCCCCTTAGAACTAGTAATAACCTACTCCCCTAGTCTTTAAAGAAGCTCCTAAAGAATCTACTCCCTAGCTACCCTCTAAATATTATAATTATACCTGTCGCTAGTATACCTACTAATAACTTAATATAAAAGATAATATTAAGTATTAACCTCCGCGCTAGTAAGGCTTATACCGGCGGTAAAATAATATATATAAGAGGCGGACGCTAGGCTAGGGATATTAAGTATATAAGGATCCCTATATAATAAGAGATATAATACTCTACTAGGTTAATAGATTATTTAACCTCCCTACTAATAAATATTTATATTATAATGTACTATCCTAGAAAAGTAAATATAATAGCTTAGGGGGCGGTTAATAGCTATATTATAATAGTAGGAAGAATAACTAGCTATCTCCTAACTAATTATATAAGCTAGCCGATATTAACTTATTACTTAAAGGGCTAGGAAAGGAGGCTAAGGTTAAGGTATAATTTATTAATAAATTACTAAGCGACGTATATAATATTATTATTAATAAATAGTTTATAAGAAGAAAGACTCTATATAGTAAAGAATTTCTAAATAATATTATTAACTATAATAATTATCTCTCCTTTACTAGTAAGGGTATAACTAATATTAATACCTATATTAAATAAACTATCTTCTAGATCTAGGGGTCTATTTATTATTTAATAGGTCCTCTTATTATTAATAATAGCCTTAAACTAAGATTCGCCTAGATTTATATACTAGATAGTATATAGAAGTAACTAGATATTTACTATTAATATTTTAATAATTTAAATTAAGATACCCTTACTTCTATTTAATATACCCTCTAGTCTATTAACTTATATATCTAGGGGTTTAAATCCTATTATAACCGCCTTAAGGAGGATAAATTATAATATCCTATTAATATTATAAGCGTCTATATCTAATAGCTAAATCTTAAATAATAGGATAAGAGTACTTATAATTAACCTACCTTTATAGAAGTTACCTATATTATAATAACTCTTAATAACGTTATAAGAGGCTAGATTAAGCAGGATATTTATATTAATCCCTAATTAATATCCTTCTTATATAGCCCTCTAATATCCGCTCCTATTTTTATTTAGTAAATAGTTATAGTATAACCGCCTCCTATTAGCTAGCTATTAGCTTCTAGGTAACTATCTACTATATATATTATAATAGAATTATATTACTAGTATACTTACCTAGTATACCTTAATTAGTAGTAATAATAATCTAAAGTAGGAAGATAGTAGTAACCCTAAGTAGGAACTAGACTATTATATTACTAATAAGTATATACCTTAAGGTTATAATAGGTCTTAGTAAGTAAGAAGATAATAATTCTATATAAAATAAATATAGGTAAGACTATTTGATATATTTCCCTAATTATTTTCTAGACCTAAATCTACTTAACTATAAATAGTTTTAAATAATTTAGATATTAGTTAGGGGAATTCTACTTTATATAAGGAAAGGGCTATTATAGCCTATTACTTAGAAGATTAATTAAGGGCTATACTATTAATATTAAAGATATAACTTAAGGTTAATTTATAAGTATTATAATTACCTACTTATCTTAAATTAAAAGCTTAGAATCCTTAATAAAACTTACTTTAATACGGCGAGATAAGTCCTAATATTAAGATATAATATTAAGGGAGGAGCTATAAGAGAGGGTAATAATAGTAGAGGTAGAGGAGGAAGGCTAAGAGGTAGAGGAGAGATACCTATATAAGGGCTAGGGAGCTTAATAGGGGGAAAGGAACTTAAAGATAAGGGAATACGCGTTAAGAGAATATTAGTAAAGGCCCTAAAAGCTATTATAATTATATAAGACGCGTTAAAGGGTAGAATAATATATAAAATAAGAAGAATAATAGGGGTAAGACTTAAATATATAAAAGAGTTTATTATAAAGGTAGATTAATAATTAAAAAAAGTATATAAGTTTAAGAAGATAGTAGAAAAATAATCTTAGGGAGGGAAAATATAAAGGGGTAAAAGGAGCTAAGTATAAATAGCTAGTTAGAGTCTAATAAATATAAAAATAAATAATATAAGCCTTAGAGGGATATTTATTATAATATTAATAGGTAATACTATTAAGAAGGGATCTAGAGTAATAAATAATAAAAAGGCTAGGACCTTAATAATTTAAATTAATAATAAAATTAAGAGAGAAATAATAAGGGTACTTATTAATAAATAGCTAGTTAAAAGATTTAAAATAATTATATTTTTAAAGATATAAGAGATTATAATAGTAAAGTACTTAATTAAGGGTAACTTAATACTATTTATAATAGAAATAAAGGTAAGAGAGGAGTTAAAAGAGAATAATAGATAAGTAAAGAAAATATATAAATTAATAAGAGTATTAAAGTAGACCTTTTTAATTATAATATATAAGGTATTAAAGAAGGTAGTAGATATATTAAAATAAAAGGAGGTAAAAGAGATAATTATCTAATAAAATAAAAAGAACTTCCTAGGATTAAAGATTATAAGGGTAGCTTAACTATAAATAGTTATATAATAGAGGAGAGAGGGAGAAGGAGTAAAAAAGAGGGCTTTACTATTATTAAAGTTACTTATATTAATTAAAAAGGGCCTAATAAAGGGGTATAACCTCTTAAAATATAAGAGATAGGAAAGGAATAGGGTAGTAATATAATATAAAATTTATATTAATAGGTATAACTTAAAAGAGTATAAAGTAAAGGAAGGGGAGATTAAAAAGTATAATAATTATAAGAAGAATAGTTATATAACCTAGAAATAAAGGTATATAATTAAGGTAAAAAAAAACCTAATAAACTCTATTAAAGGATTATAAAAAATAAGAAGAAGTTATATAAGGGCTTTATAAGAGGAAATAAGTAATAAGATACCCTAAAGTAGCCTTAAGGGAAGTAGATAATAATAGTAGTAAAGAAGAAGAGGAAGCTTATATTAAGGTTTAAAGACCTTAATAAGGTTATAATATAAATAGGTCCCTAAGGGAATATAAAGGAAAGGGGAATTATATTACTATTAATAGTAATATTATAAAATAGGCTAAAAAGATTAATTACTCTTTAAGTAAAGGAAATAAACTAATAAATATTAAAAGATATATTAATATAAGAGGCCCTAATTAATATAAAGATAAAAATTATAAGGGATATTTAATAAGGGTCTTTATAAAAGTATAAAAAATAATAAAACTATTATAATATAATATATAAAGAGAGTAGATTATAATAATAATAATACTATTAAAAGATAAAAAGGTATAATAAATTAATATCCTAGCTATCTAAAAACTATTATATATAAAGAGGATAAGCTTAATATATAACTTAAATAAGAGAGTATTCTACTTAATATATAAAGTTAAAAGAGATATAAAGATATATTTCTTTATAAATAAATATTAAAATATTAATAAATAGGGAGTTAAATTTATATTAAGGGATTTATACTCCTTAAAGATATAAATTATAAGGAAGGAAGGAGAAATATTAATATATCTTTAAATATATAATATATATAACCTTAGCTTAAAATCTAGGACTTTAATAGATAACTCCTTTATATTACTAGGGATAAAGGAGTAGTTAAGTTAACTTAAGAAGTATATATTAATAAAGGACTTTAACCTCTATTACTTAAATTAGAATAATAGGGGTAGGTATATATATTATAAAGTAATAAATATATTAATAAATATTATAAAGGAAAGGGGAGTAAAGCTTACTCTATTAAAGAATATAATAACTTAAAGGATAAAAAAAGTAAAAAGTACTATTAATTTAATATTTATAATAAGTCTATTAAATAAATATTATTAAGATATTATATTAAATTAGACCTTTATTATAAATCTAATTATATCTTAATATATATTAAGGTTAACTTTAAAGTAGAGGTAATAGTCTTATATTTATAAAGGGTATAAAAGATAATAGACTTAAAGGAAATAAAGAGATAAATAAGTATCCTTTAATATTTACTATTAAAAAGGGAGCTAATAACCAGAGAGTAGATAAATAGCTACTTAATTAAAATACTTTAAAGCTTAATAAAAATTATAAAGAAGGTAATATTATAAGTAAAATCCTTTTTAAAAGTAAAGTCCTTTTAAAACTCTAATTATATAAAAGTTATAAAGATAGTATTAAAGCTTAAGGTAAAGTATAATTATAAAAGAAGTTAAAAGAGTTTAAAGGTATAATAATATTAAAATAGGTAGAATGGTAATAGTTATTATATTACTAGCTATATAGGTGGAGAGAGATAGGATATATAAGATACTAAGATAGGTACTAGCGCGCGTCTAGTACGCGGCTAGTCTAACTAATTATATCCTATTTTAATATATTTTAATACTCCCACTTAAATAAAGTACCTATTAGTATAGTAGTATAACTAACTTATTAATATTCTATTCTTATTATCTAAAATCCCCCTTCTTAACTAAATACTAGGTAATAGGCGTAAAGGTAAGTAGATAGTAATAGAATTTCTATTTAAAGGGTAGTAATTTAGTAAAAGCCTTCTAAACGTAGGTTAGATAGACCCTAATAAGGTAGGTATAATTATAGGGTAACTAATTCTATTTATATAACTATTTCTAAGATATACTTATTTTATAAAGGTACGCTATTAAGGTTTCTATATTATAGTGACTTAATAGTACGTTTCTTACCTTTAATATACTAGATAAGCTTATACTAGGTAGGTAGAAGGGTGTTACGGGGCCTAATTTTAGTATCTATATCCTTAGCTATATTATAATTAAAAATAATGATATTAATGCCTAGGTAAAGGATTATAACTCCCTAGTAGTACTAGTTATCCGCTTCCTATTCTCGTCCTACCTAGGTGCGTATCTAGGTAGTAAAGATAGTAAGGCTATTACGGCCTAGGGGCACGTTACGCTAGAAGCTATTATAGGTACTATATTTACTAGCGTCTAGGAATACGTCACGCTAGTTCCATTTTATATTAATAATAGGGTAAGAGATAGGATTATAGTAGATATATACTATAGTCTAAGCCTAATAGTTTTATAAGAAAGTAGTTAACTTATCTACTATAATATTAGTCTATAGGCGGGAGCAGTCTAGTATCTAGATAATATTACTAGTAGTATAACTTACTATTTAAGCTAGGAATATAGAAGGATAATAAAGCTAAATAGGCCTATAAAGTCTATTTTATATTCTAATATTATAGCATAGAGTTATAGGGCTAGAAGAGTAGGTAGTTAGGAGCTAGCTATCCCTTAGTTAGTTATAAGAGCGCCCGTAGAGCGGCTAGGAGTACCCGTAGAGCCTTATTATACTAAAGACTCCTACTATTATAGTACTTCTAGGCCTAAGGCCTTATAGAAGGGGATAAATTTATCCTTAGGGAGAGCTTTAATAAGGCTATTAGCTACTTACTTATTAATCCTAATATATTCTAGCTTAATATTACTAGTAGTAACCCGTTCTTATATATAATAATATTAGATATTAATATACTTTATATATATATAAAACTAGGGGTTCTTAGCTAGGGTAATAGCTCCCTAATTATTATAATAGAGTATTATAGTAGTAGGCTAATAGGTATCCTTAGAGAGGTCTAGCTTAATAAGTAGCTATTAGAGCTAGATAGCCTCCTTAATAACTTATATCTAGCTTATATATTCTACTTTATAGCTAGATAGGGTAATAGTAGGCTATTACTTTAATAACTAGCTTATTACTCTACTACTAATATTAAAAATATAGCTTATAATTAACTATTAAGTATCTTAGTTACCGGCCTAATTAATATTATTATAACTAATAAGTAGAAAGATACTCCTACGGAAGGTAAGTTATAAGTTAGTTATACCTTGAAAGTTTAATTTATATCTATTAACTACTAAGATTATATAAGTAATATCTAGCCTAATCCTTAGTATAGTATATATTAGGGAGCTAATAGCTAACTAATATTCCTTTTAAAAGGTATTAGGGGTTATATAATCTTCCTTAAATACTTATAACTTATTTATATCTATTAGGGTTATTATAAGGTATAACTCTTATATATTAAAGTCCCTTAATACCTTTTTAATATAAGCTTCTTAGCCTAGCTATAATACCTAATTTACTTAATCCCGCCGAACTAATATACTTAAATAGAAGGAATATAAGCTAAAGTTAGTTATCTAAAAGTATTTATTAAGTATAACCTTAACTTAATTAATTATAATTTAACTAGGTCTAGTAATTAATAAATTATTTATATAAGTTATAATAATAACCTAATCTTTATAATTAATTAAGATACTTTTATTAATTATAAGTAGTATAAAGCCCTAAGTCTTTAGGAATATAAATAGCGTAGAAAACTAGACTTAAAGTAATTATTTTAGGTTATAAAGTACCTTCTTTAAGATATAAATAAGGTATTCCTTACCCTTAGTTATAAAGCCTTTAAGCTATTTAATATAAATATCTTCCTTAATATTCTTATAAAGAAAGGCCGTTTTAATATCTATTTAATCTAGTTCCTAATTAAGGGATATGCCTCGCGGTGTCTAGCAAGTACTATATTAGTACTACAGACCTGTACTAGATACAGCTACTATAAATGGTTTAAATCTATTAGAGGCTCGCCGCCGTCGCGTTATATTAAGCCTTCGGCGTTAGCTAGAGGTCTTTTCGCGACGTGGTAATAATAAGGGAATCATCCGATACGTATTTACCTGACCCGTATTTAGGCCTGAAGCTAGCCTCGGGCTAGTAGATATAATATCGTTCTAACTATACGGTAGGATACCCTTAGGCTCGACTCTATTCTAAGACTATTAGACCGCCCGGCGCGGCGGAGTAGCGAGGACGGGAAAAGACGCGACAGCGTACCTTATTCGTACTAAGGCCCGAAGCCGCTACTAGGGATAAAGGTAGCGGTAGATATAGTACCGCCTATACTATCGTAGAAGAGCTTAGTTAGTAAGAGTTAGGAATAGATATACGGCTAGGGCCCTGGGGTATATAGAAATATCTACTCTTATAAGACACGGTCGGCCTAAACTAGCTACGACTAGTTATTAAGGGAGACCTCTATAAGTAACGCGAAATAGGCTTTCTATAGAAGGCTTATAAGGCGTAGTATATAATAGTAGCGACCGTAGTTAAATATAGCCTAAAGTGTATATATATAGCCCTAGGGACCTTAACCCTTTAATAGGCTCTAACCCCTAGCGGATAGTCGCCTCTAGTAGCCGGATAGCCGTAAGTTTATAGGAAGCTTATAAAGGGATACTATCTATATAACCTAAAAAGATAGATATACGTATTAGGGAGAGAGAGATACCGGGGCTATATTATTAAAACGGGTTAATAGGAGACGAATCGTTAAGACGCCTCCTCTACCTCTTAGGGGTTTAAGTCCCTTCACGCAGTTATTAGCTAAGAGCGGCTAGGAGGACGGATACAGGTACCCTCCTATCTCCTTATACGGGCACCCCCTAGTAGGGGATAGACTAGAAAGAGATGCTAGGGCTATATCGTTAAAACGGGTTAATAGGAGACGAATCGTTAAGACGCGTCTTCTACCTCTTAGGGGTTTAAGTCCTCTTACGCAGTCATTAGCTAAGAGCGGCTAGGAGGACGAATATAGGTACCCTCCTATCTCCTTATACGGGCACCCCCTAGTAGGGAAAGGGCTAGGACTAGGTCTAAGGCCTAAGACGCGTTAGGTCGCGCCTAATATCTATAAGGGAAATCGCTTATAAAAACCACCTGACTAGTAGCTACTACGCGTCGTTAATATAGGCTGAAGCTAGTCTTAACTAGTAGATACGCTAGACTACTAGCTACTAGATAGGGCACCCTTAGGGTACGTGGACTACTAGATATAGGGAACTTATTAATACCGACTCTTATACCTCCTAGGGGTTTAAGTCCCCCCCGCGTAGTTACCGGCTGGGAGCGGAATAAAAAGTAGGTTTCGATATAGGCACGCCAGAAACCTAGTATAGTGTACCTTAGTTAGTAGGGTGGAAACACCGTATTATACTACCTAGTTAGGGGCTTAATACTAGTAGTCCCTACGAGATATAGACGGCCTAAATAAGGGAGACCTCTAATAGTAATACGAAGTAGGGGTCCTAACCCTATAAGGCGTGGTATTTAATAGCGACTACTACGGAGACCGTCTATTTAGCCTAAGAGGATAGTATACGCGTGTCGGTACGTGGAGCTAAGGGAATAATCTACCTAAATAGGGCCTGCGGCGGAGTAGAGAGCAAGCTAAAGCGGTAATAATACCTAGATCCGCTTAGGAGATATACTTAAGGAGTAAATAAGGATTAACTTAGGTACTAATAGTCCGCCTCCGCCGGAAGTATAAAGCCCCCCTACGGGCGAATAGTCCTAAGCTCTAAGGTAAAAGGTGACGCCTATAAGGAGGGGTGGAAACTAGGGTAAGGACCTAAATAAGTAGGATACTAACCTTATATATCTATCCTTGGCTTATAGTTAAGGAGCTAGGCTAGAAAATATTAGAGGTAAGGACGAGTAGTAGAAAGGAGCTAGCGGATAGCGTTAACGAGCTACTTATAGAAATAGTAGCGAATAGCGCTATTAACCTTACTAGGGAGGGCGAATAAATCGACTAGGGAGAGATAGATATACGAGAAGTAAATAGCGGTACCTTAGATCTAGATATCTAGTATACTAACCCTAAAGATATTATAATATAATATTAGAAGTGAAATAGGTATAATAATAACCCTACTAGAAGATAGGGTTATCTAGGAAATAGATATCTTAGCGATATAAGAACCCTATTATAACGCTAGGAACCGATTATCTTATAACCCTAGCTCCGGGGCGTTCTTCCTAGCGTATAAAGCTAGGCGGGATATACGAATATACTTCTATATTAATAAGAGGCTTTAAGTAGATAGCTAGGAGGTAGAGTTCCTTATAAGGGATATTAGTACTTTAAAGCTCTAGCTCCCTACTTAGGAGGGTAAGGAACACCTAGCCCGCTTCCAGTTATATAATATATATAACCCGAGCCTATTACTAGTAATAAACGAGAACCTGTTAAGCCTACTAATTATAAGGGAGGAGGTCGGGCGACCTAGTAAGTATATTATAGTAGGGGATTTTAACCTCTACTACCCTAACTAGAATAACCCGGGGCGGTTCTTATACTACTTAGAAGTAGACTAGCTAGTAGGAATTATAGCTAATAATAATATAAACCTAGCCTTACCGGATAGGATAGTTACTTAGAGGGTGAGGGGGTTTAAGAGCGCGATCGACCTAGTCTTTACTACGCCTAGACTTCTTAATATAGTATAGGTCTACTAGGTACGCCCTAAGCTATAATTCGGCTCCGACCACCTTCCTATATATATAGAGCTCGACCTGAGAGTAGAGGAGTAGTAGAGCGTACTAAAGAGGTCGTGGAAGACGGTAGACCCTAAGGAAGTTAGGAAAGGGGCTTAGGCGCTAAGCCGGAAACTAGGTCTCTAACTACTAGAAACTATAAACTAAATAGATAACTACCTCTCGCGGTTATAATAGGGCCTAAAGGAGGTCGTAGACAAGACGGTCCCCTAGGCGAAGCCTAGGGGTAGGAGAAAGACCTTCTAGAACTCGAAATACCGATATACTACTAAGGATACTATAAGAAGTATAAAAGTATTCTAGAGGTATAGAGATTCTACTACGGAGGGAGCTAAGAACGTAGCTATTAAGGAAAGGAATAGGGTACTAAGAACGGAGAAGGTAATCGACTTTAAAAGAAAGATTTATAATACTATTAAGTCTTAAAAGGGCATATAAGGCTTCGCTAAGTAGGCGAGGAACGATAGCTCGTCGCTATAACCCCTCCCTAAGTTCCCCCCTCTAAGGAGGAGTGATAGGGAAGGGGTAGCTAAGACTTTTAAGGAGAAAGTAGAAGTCCTACGGATAATATTCTTCCTACCCCCCTTATAAGCCGACCTAATAGATATTAATAGTATAGAATACCTACTACTAGTAGGTAATAATAGTAATATTATAAGCGAGGAAGTCCTATAAGCTATCCGTAGGTTAAAATAAGATAAGGCCCTAGGGATTAATAGGATCCCGAATCGGTTCCTTAAGCTAATACTAGATAGGCTCTTTAAGGAGCTCACTTATTTATTTAACGCGTGCTTCTACCTTAGCTACTACCTAAGGGAATTTAAGAAGGCTAATACGGTCGTCTTAAAGAAACTAAAGAAGGAGGACTATATAGTACTTAAGGCGTACCGTCTAATAGCGCTATTAAGTACCCTTAAAAAGGCCCTAGAATTAATAGTTATAAGGCGACTTAGCGACTATACTAAAAGTTAAGGCCTCCTCCCGTAATAATAAATAGGGGCGTAAAGGAATAGATTAATAGAGATAGTACTAGAAATAATTATAGACGCGGTATATACGGTATAAGACTATAGTAGAGGTAATATAACTAGCCTCCTCTTACTAGATATCGTAGGAGCCTTTAATAACGTCTCCTACCGGAGGCTTATCTATAACCTCTAGTATAAGGGGATCCCTCGCTATATTATAAGCTAGACGGAAAGTTTCCTAGTAGAAAGGTCCTCGTCTATTATAATTAGGGGGATAATAAGTAGGATAGAGCCGGTAGAGATAGGGATTCCCTAGGGGTCGCTAATCTCTCCTATCCTCTTCCTATTCTTTAACGCGCCACTTATTAAGGAGTATACGGCGGCTAAACTATGATTATAAGTTAAAGGGTTTATAGATAATATCTACCTACTAGTATATAAGAAAACTACGGAAGGTAACTATAAGACCTTAGAACTAGTATACGAGATCTACCTTAAATAGGCTTTAATATACGGGGCGAGTTTCGCCCCCTAGAAATATAAATTAGTCTACCTTACCCGTTACCTCCGTCGCTTTAATATAAGTGCGGTTATTAACCTAGGGTATATAATAATAAAGTTATAAACGGAGATCTAAGTCCTAGAACTATATATTAACGGTAAATTATAGTAGGGCTTATACTTAAAAAGGGTATAGGCGAAACTCGCTACCTAGAGCCTCGCCCTATTTATAACGACGGTATTAACCTAGGGAGCTACCCTTAGTAGGGTAAGGAAAGTATATAACGCGATAGTATAGCTAGTTATAACCTACGCGTCCGCCTTATAATATATATTATAAAGACTAAGGGATATAAAGAAGATATATATAAGGAAGCTTAAAGTTATCTAAAATAACTACTTAAGACGCGTACTAGGGGTATATAAGGCTACTTTAATATAAGTACTAGAGGTAGAGTTAGGGATAGCCCTTATATAACTAATACTAGATTACTCGGTTCTCCGCCGGTATATATTAAAGGGGATCTACCTAGTAACGGTAATAGGGAATATACGTATCTAAAGGAAGCTAAACGCTAAGAGGGGGAGGAGGAGAGAGGTAGTAAAATCCCCCGCGGAAGAGAAGAATAAGTAGGCTCTACGCTCCCTACGCCTAGACGACGGGGGCGCGATTATAACTAGGGAGGTAGCCCGCCCCCCTTAAAGGATTAAGAAGATAATATACTATTAGTAGAGGTCCTCCTAGGATACTATATAGGATGAATACTAGTCGGGACTAGGAGCTAGGGATTACCCCCCCGCCTAGCTCGGGGGCTTATAGACCAGTAGGAGGACCCTTTATAAGGGCCTTTAGAAGGCTGAGAGCTCCGTCTTTACGTAGATAAAGACGGGAAAGATTAGGCTAGCCGCCTTCTTATACTAGTATAGAGTCCCCGGCTATATATTTATAAGCTACGGGTACGGCTAGCGTAGGCAGGATACGAAGTATATCCTTATCTATTACCCTAGGCTCTAGGACCGCTATTAGGAGTTAAAGGATACCTTAGGCGCGGTAGACGCCTATAAGATACTCGCGAAGGCGGGGGGGGTAAAATAAATAGTAAGATAGATAATCTAGACTAGGCTACTAGGCTAGCTCTCGCTCGTAGTAAAGTAGTTATACTAGAGCCGACCTTAGACGTAAATCTTTACTACCGGAGCGAATTTCGCTTTTATAGTATATAAGCCGGCCCTAGGGAGCTAGACTAATATAGTAGTAAATACGACCGCCTATTATTATAGAGGACCGAATATAGTATAAAGAGAAAACGGAATAGAAGTTATAGAGAAGGTAGGAAAGGTAAGGGTTTTTACCCGCGCCTATACTTGATATAAGTATATAGTTTCCCCTACGAGTCGGCTACTATCGTAGCGACTATAAAATACCCGTAGGCCCCTGTAATTATCTTTTATTAGTTTAGATAGACGCGTATATAATTTATAAATAAATAAATAAAATCTTCCCCCCTTAAGATTACTTCTTTACTACCTTCCTAAATTTATATATTTCTTTAAGCTATTAATCTACCTTTATAATAAAGTCTTTTATATATTTAAGCTCTACCCCTACTATCCTTTTTATCTTATATATTATCCCGCCTTTTAACGCGTTTTATATAATTATAATAGCTTTTAAGGCCTTTATTAATATCCTTCTAATATATATTCTCTTATCTTTAAGTTCCTTCCCCCTTATTAAGCTACCTAGTCCTTATACGGGTATCTCTCCTCTACTCCCTAGTCTACCGCCTCTATTACTACTACCCCTTATAACTCCTCCCCTAATACTTTATCCTAATATTAAGACTTATCTCGCTATATATTAAAGTAATTTATTAAGGTAATTAGTTAATCTAACTTAATTCTTATAAGGTAATAGTTATATAAGCTTATAAGTAATATTATATATTAGAAGTATAAACTATAATTCTTTATATAATAGAGTATATTAATAAAACCCTTATAAGTATTTATAATATTAAGTAAGTTAAGGTATACTTCCTTATATATAAGGGTACTACGTAATAATATAGCTATTAAGTATTATATATATATACGTACATATATAGAACTCTCTATTCTTATTAATAGTAAGACTAATTACTACCCTTCCCTTTAGGGGGAATTCCCTCCTTTATATATTATAGGTAAAGGGGTAGCGTAGTACTACTATATATTATAAACGCTATATTAATAGTAGTATTATATTCCTAGCTAATCCTTATAATTATCTCTTTATCTAGGCTCTTAGGCTTTAAGAGTATAAAAGGTTATAATTTATAAAAGATACTCCCTTAATAATAGAATATACCTCTAATAAGAGTATAATAATATAATTAATTATAAGACCCTCTAAGCTAAGCCTTAAGGAATTTATAGTTTTATTAAATTATAATAGTCGCGGATACTACTCTTATATATAATCCTCTATTATAATATATTCCTATTATACTTCCTATTATCCTTTATTAATTTATTATTAAAGTAGTTAGAAGTCTTAGTATTTTAAAGTAAATAGGAAGTTATTACTATTAAGGGTTTATTAAGTACTTAAGGCGTACCTTCTTTATATAACTTTAATATTATTCTTTTAATTATAATATCTTTATTTTTTATTAATTATATTAAGTCCTTTTTAAGTCTTATTTATATTATTACCCCCTCTACGCCTTATTATACCTCTTTATACCTCTAGTAGTTATTTTATAAGTAATCCTTAATAATAAACTTACCCTTACTATTAATTAAAAAAAGACTACTATTACCCCCTCTACTTATAATAATATATAACCTCCCCTATTAAGCCGCTCCTAGCGTATTCTTTTATTATCTTATATAATATACCTTTATTATATTATATTCTAATCTAAAGAGCTATAAGTTTAATATTTTTTAGTTAAGGCTTTATTTATCCCTTTAATAGTATAACTTATATATATACCTCCCCTAGCTCTACTAGATATAATTATTATAAAGATCTTAATATTAAATATTAATAAGAGATCTCTACTTATACTTATTATATTTATACGCGCCTTCTTTAATCCTTAGATATTATAACTACTTTAAATACTAGCTCTAACCTCCTTTAACTTATTAGATTCTAGTAAACCTTTAATAGGCTTATTTAATAATATTATTATTACCTTTACCGCGCCTCCTTTACCCCCGCTACTATTATAACTCCTACTAGGGTTAACCTAGCTATTACTATCTATATTATAATACCTTAGAGGGTATTCTTAATATCCTTTATTAATATATATATATTACTCTATCTCCCCTTTTAAAGTATTATTAAAGCCTTATTAATATAATATAAGAGCGCCTCCCTCCTATTATAAAGGATAAAGAAGAGAATAATAAGGAGGATACTCCTATTATTAATAGTAGTAATAGTAATAGGCCTAGTACTACTATTAATATAATATAATAGCCCTCTCTTATAATACCTTTAATAGTCTAGTTATATTAAGTATCTTTTCTTTTTTATTTATAATAAGAAGGGTAATCCTACTTAAATCTTTCTAATATATCTAGTATATTAACTAAGTCCTACTTACGTAGCTATTAATTATAATTATAAGACTAACCCTTCTACTTTACTAGATATTAAGGTTTATTATAAGAGATCTTATAATTAAGAGTAACTTTAACTTCCTATTTATCTTTATTATTTATAAGCTCTACTTATATAGCTTTTATAATACTTTTATTATTACTTTAATATAACTTTATAAGTAAGACGTAAAAGATATTATATATATAAAAGGTATTAAGTAGTTATAACTTATATACTTAACTACTAATATAATTAAGGACCTTAAAAGGCCTTAGATAATATTATAATAGTTTCTTAGTTACTTATACTAATCTAATATACTTTATATTTAATAAGATATAATTACTTATATTATATTATCTTTACTTTTACTATTTATTTATATACTCTACTTATATAACTTATATTTAATATAAGTACTACTTTAAACCTTCCTTTTATTTCTAAAGTAATTTAACCCTTTTTTATACTAATAGGACTTCTCCTAATAATAGCTCTAAAAGCTTTATATCTAACTTAGGTAAGTAGTTATAAAGCGCCTTATATAAAGGTAACCTAGTACTAGTATACTTTATATAATTATATATAAACTCTACTAAATAAAGTAACTCTACCTAGTTATCTTATCTCTAGGTAGAATAGTAGTATAAATACTACTTAAGCGTGCTATTCTATCTCTCTATTTAACTATCTATTTAGGGATAAAAAGTAGTATTAAGCTTTCTTTTTATATTAGTATAATAATATATAACTACCTAGAAGCTACTTATAAATACTATCCCTTAATTATTAATAATACCTTTTAGCTAATTAAACCTTAAAAATATTTTATAATATAATAGGTTAATAATATTAATAGTATTAACTATCTTTATAATAGGTAAATACCTAGCTACCTTAATATAATAATTTATAACTACTAAGATTATATTATAAACGCCGCCCTTTTATTTACTTAAAGGGAGATTTATAATAAAATCTATTATAATTTCTTAAAAAGGTCTTATAAGTATTAATAATAGTAATAATATATTATAAATAGTATATTTATATAGCTTTATTAATTAATAGGTTAAGTATTCTTATATATAATTATAAATATCTTATCCTATTAATTTTTAATAGAACTTCTACTTAATAAGCTCTTATATATACTTTTATAAGTAGTAGCTAGTATAAGGGTTATTATAATAAAGCTTTAAGATTTCTTATCTAATTACTTTATTACTAGGTATAAAAACTACGCCGCCCTTATAAAGGACCCCTATCTTATCTATTAATAGAGATATATTAGCGGCCTTTTTATAGCCCTAGGACTTTAATAATTATTTCTTATTATAAATATCCTTATCTCCCTCTTAGAGATATTAGAGTATCTTTAATATTAAGTTATTATATTTATTTTATACGCGCTCTATTATTAATATAGTTATAATATACCTTCTAAGTACTATTTAATTAATATTAAACTATCCTATAATAGGGTTTAAGCTATTACTTATACTACTCTACGTCCTTAAGAGCGCGTTACTCTCCCCTATTTTTAGGGTATAAGGCTTTCTAAGCCCTATCTTTAACCTTTTATACTATTTATAATTATAGGCCTTATTATCTTATAAACCTTTATAAATATTATATATATAATACTTATTAGAAGGAATATACTTAATATTCTTTAACTTATTTTATAATATTAATAAATAAGTATCTTCTTTATCTATTACTAATATATAGTCTAGTTACCTTAATAGGGCGTTAACTAGGTTCTTAGTACCTATATAATAATACATCTTAAAGTTATATATTATAAGCTTTATTACCTAATATACTTATCTCCTTATTAATAATAATATTATCTAGAAATACTTTAAGTTATTATAATTAATAATTATTATAATTAGGTATAAACTACCTTCTAAGAAGTACCTTTATACCTAGAATACCTTAATTATTATAAGTAGTTCCTAATTATAAATCTTATATCTTATTTCTACTAAATATAACTTATAAGAGTAGAAAGTAATAGGATACTATTCTACTTCTACCCCTTTAATATTAATAAAGAACTTTTATAATAAAATAGTTATAATAGCTAGAATTAAAGTATTAATCTCTAGTTAGATTTCTCTTATAAGGTTAAAATATATAAGTAATAGCGCCTCTTAAAAGAGTTACTTTAACTACTTAAACGCCGCTCTTATAATATTACTTAATATTAACTTTTTATTTTTAATATATAAATAATTATTTTTTAGATAGTCTATTAATATTATAATAATAGAGGAATAGTACTTAATAAAATAATAGTAGAAATTAATAAACTTTAAAAAGATCTAAATATCCTTAATACTCCTAGGTTCTAGCTACTCTATTATAGTATCTACTTTACGTGGATTTATATATATACTATTATAGCTAATAATAAAGCTAAGGAATTCTACTTCTACTATTATAAATTTATATTTCTTTAGGCTAATATAAAGTTTAAATTTATAAAGATATTATAATACTACCTTTATAACTCTAATATAAGACTTTTTATCCTAGGAGTAGATAAGAATATTATCTAAATAAATAATATATATAATATTAAGTAGTCCTACTAGGGCCTTATTAATATATACTTAAAATAAGGTAGGTATATTAATAAGTCTAAAAGGTATAATTATATATTTAAAATAGCTATACTTTATATAAAATATAGTCTTCTATTTATTACCCTTTCTTATTTATAAGTAATAATATATATCCTTAAGATCTAATTTAATTAAAGTACTTAATATTAATTAATCTTATTAATATTTTATTAATTAACAGAAGTAGATAATAGTTCTTAATTATAATCTTATTAAGCGCCTTATAATTAATATATAAATATAATATTCTATCCTTTTTTAGTATAAAAAGAATTAATACGCCTATTAGACTTATAGAATAATAAATCTATCCCTTTTTTAAAGTCTACTTAAGGTACTCCCTTAATACGCGTAATTCTTTCTCTAATAGGTTATAAAGTAGGTTAAAAGGAGGTTCTTTATTCTCCCTTATATTAATCGCGTAATTATAATATATATAATCTAATAGCGCCTTAATATTCTTAATTAAAAAGACGTCTTAAAATTCCTAAAATTCTAGAGGGAGCTTAACTTTAGGTAGTAGGCTTTTATTACCTACTCCTAAGTATATTATAATAAATACGACGCTATTAAGCTACTCCTCTAAGGCTTTAATAGTATTAAAGTACTCCTTAATATTACTTTTCTTAATAAGGAATTACTAGTTCTATATAAGTTAATCTACTTAGGGATTTTATTCTTCTAATTATAAATACCTAAGGTAGAAGTTATAATTAAGGTTTACTATTATATAAAAGGCGCCCTTATAATATTATATAATATTATTAAAATTAATAAGTTAAATTTCTCTTATATAGGAATTTAATAATAATATTAGGTTCTTAACTCTATTATATAGGGTATTATTAAAGCTTAAGTCTAGTTCCTAATCCTACTCCTTTACTAAGTATACGTTAATATAATTAGTATCTACTCTAAAGTTAATTAATATAATAAATTCTCTTTATAAGCTCTTAAGCTCTATTTATATTATAATAATAAGTCGTTATATCTACTTCTTCCCTTATATTATAATAGTAGATATAATTATAATACTTAGGGTTTTTTTTAAATTTAAGCCTCTCTTAGCTAGCTTATTATTAGATATCCTATTAGCCGTAGGCTTATTAATTATAATACTTATAACTATTAATTTTACGCTTTAATAATCCTTAATTATATATCCCTTCTTTTAATAATTATAATACTTAATAGTAGAGAGGTTAGGTTTAGGCCTTTAAGGGAGGTATAATAACGCCTTAATACTACCCCGCCCTTCTTACTTTATATATAAGCTATTATCTCTTCGCCCTTAGAAATTTCCTCTTCCTCTTTAAGGATATTAACCCCTAGTAGGAGTATTATCCCTTTAATCTTTACGTATAAATAATATTATATAAGGCTCTAATTAGGTCGCTAATATAATAAGAGTATCCCTTATCTCTAGGATATTAGGTTATATTATAAGTTAATTATAAAGATCCTTAATTCCTTATATAACTTATTTAAAAGGTTATTACGGAGTATATACTCTATTAATAGCTCGAGTTATCTTTCTAATCTAGTAAGGTAATTTATAAAGTTTATAATCTTTTAATATTCCTTTTACTTAGCTTCTAAGTAGCGCTTACTAGTTATTAGATATTAATTTTAAGGATCTTCTATTTAATCTATTAGGAAACTATTAAAGTATTCCTAGGACTATTTATCCTTTAATATATCCTTTATATACTTATACTACGTAGCCTTAAGGTCTAGGGCTATATATTATAATATATATTAGATTTTTATAGAGTTATTAAGAAAACAGGTTATACTTATTTTAATTATATTAACTATATTATTAAATTATTCTTAATATTTTTATACTAACTTCCTATTATATATACGTAGGTCCTACGGCCTAAGAATATAAGTTTTATATTAAAGACGCTTTAATTTTAATTCTTCTATTAATAATAGGTAATATTAATAACCTATTTAAGTAGTATTATTAGTATATATTTCCCGCTCTAACTCTTATAAATATTATTATAAATATTATATCTACTACCTCTTAGAGATTTCTTCTTTAAGTTCTTATATCCTTTATAATAGTACTTCTTAGGTTTTAAGTAGTAGGGACTAGGTTTATACGCCTAGTAGCTACCCCTAGATAATTAATTATAATCGCGATATATCTATTATTAATTTATTAACTAATTCTTAAGACTTACTCTCTTTATAAGCTTAATCCCTTATATTTAGGCGGGTTATCTATACTAGTTAACTAACTTTTTTACCTTATACTTATAATAACCCTTCTCCGCTTATCTTATTAATAGTCGGGCTACTACCCCTAAATAGGGTAGAGTAATTAGAATATAAGGGTACTACGTAATAATATAGCTATTAAGTATTATAAATAGTACGTATATATATATATATATAGAACTCTCTATTCTTATTAATAGTAAGACTAATTACTACTCTTCCCTTTAGGGGGAATTCCCTCCTCTATATATTATAGGTAAAGGGGTAGCGTAGTACTACTACGTACTATAGACGCTACGTCGATAGTAGTACCGTATTCCTAACTAGTCCTTATATTATACCTCTACTATATTTATTAATTATTATAACTATTACTTATATATCTTTAAGTAGGCCTTAAGCCCTTAGCCTCTAGCTTAGAGGATAAGATAGATATAAATAATAAGGAGTAGGTACCTAGCGTATTAATATTATATTACTTATACTTATATAAGTAGCTAAGTAAGCTTTAACTATTTAATACTAAGTTCCCTTCTCTTAATTTAATTAGATAGTTTTTTATTTCTTTCTTAAGTTATCTTTATATACTAGCGCCCCTAGAGCGTTTTACCTACTCTTAGTAAATAAGATAAAAGAGATTAATACTCTTTATACTTACTCTTAAGTAATTAATTAGGCTAGCGATAAGATCTACTTATACGCGGTACTAGCTATAAACCTATTACTTATTAATAGAGCTAAGAGGTCTTTAATCTAAATATAATTAGATTAAAATTAAGATATTATATAATAATAGAGCTCCTTATATAAAGTTTTTATATACGCGGTAAGCGCGCCCTTAATATATATAATAATACCTACCTTAGTTCCCGCTAGTAGTATTAACTCTACGTATAAGAGACTCTAGGTTAAGAGATAGAAGGTATTATATTAAGTAGAAGAGTTAGAATAATAGGCTAGGGCTACCCCCCCTAGCTAGGAGAATTATAACTACACGTAGGAGTAGGAGTAATAACCCTATAATTATAAGTATAGCTAGTAGGATTTTAATATAATCTACTTTCTCTTATAAGTAGATTATTATATAACCTAGTACTAGGAAATAGTAATATAATAATAGTAATAAAGTATATTTATACCCCCCCTTAATAACTCTAATAACTCCCTCTTATATATTATAGAAAAGTTATATAATAATTCCTAATAGAAGTATTATAAGCATTCTACTAGGCTAGTAGTAGTAGTAATATAATATAATAAGTTAAATAGAAAAGGATACCTTAATATTAGATAATATAAGAGAGGAGTAGCTAAGGTAGTAGTAGACTAGTAGGAGGGTTAAAGGTACTTATTAGTATTAATTAAACTATATAAAGAAGGGTAAGAGGGTAATTAAAGAAGTATAAACCTTTTAAGAGTAGAGAAAAGGGCGTAGCCCTAGTAAGAGAGAGGAGTATATAAATATTAGGATCTAATACTAGGGTAGTATAAAGTATAAGGGAGAGGATAGTATATAATATTTAAAGGCCTAGAAGCGTTATAATAAATAAGGTAAGTAAGAGAGGTTTTCTTTTATAATTTATAGTTTCCTCTTAATAAACTAGAGTTAGAACGCTCTTATTAGCTCTAAGTAACTAGATAGTAGAGTATAAAATATAAATATAAATATAAGTAATTAATTAAATATCCTTTTTTACTTTTATTAATTCTATCTTAATATTTATAACTCCTATTTATAATAATAGTACTTTTACTTCTTATTAAAGTCTTTATATATTTCTTATATATCTTCTAGATTTTCTTCTAGAACCTATTAATAATATTAGGGAGGGTATCCCTTCTATTTAATAAGATATTAGAGTTTACCCTTCTTTATCTTTTTATTTAAAATCTCTTTTAACTCCTATTACTTATTATTATTAATAAGTTCTAGAGGTAGTAGCTTAAGTATAAAGGTATCACCTTACCTACGCGTATATAGCTCTAAGAGAGAAATATAAAAAATAGGGTAGATTATATATATTAAAAGTAATATTAGGTAATACGCCTACTTACTAATAAGTCTAAGGATATAAAATAGATTAATAAGCTTATATAATAACTTCCTACTTAATTACTTTTACTTTAAGTTCTTTATATTTAGTATAACTAAGTCTTAATAATTAAAAGATAGTCTTAATAATTAAAAGATATTAGCTTATACTTCCTATTATAAAACTTTACTTATATTTCTAGTATATCTTATTATTAACTTAATAGGTCTTTATATAATTTATAAAGTTTTTAGATATATTATCTTATATTTAATACCTCCTCTTAATAAGTTTTATCCCTAGAATATATAAGAATCTTAGATTAATAGTTATAATAAAGCTTAAAAGGATTATAACCTATTATTATATTCTTTATATTATAATATATAAATTTAGCTAGGGGTAATAACCCTACCTAATTATTTTATTTATTATTATAGTAAGTTCTTAAATAATATTCTAATATTTAATTCTAATATTCTATTTAGCTATTAGTTTATAGATAAAAGGCTATACTTAGCTTATAATTTAACTTTAAATAGTAGTATAAGTTAGATTAATAATTACTTATAAATAGACTCCCTTAATTTAATATAATATTATTAGGAGTATTATACTTTAAGAAGACTTCTTTAAATAAGATATTTATAAGATTACTTACCTTAAAGTCCTTTTATATAAGAAGGTAGCGAAGTATCTTTATATACCTATTAATAATTATAAGAATAATATTATAAACCCCTTTATACTATTTATATAAGGGAAGATTTATAATAAAATCTATTATAATTAACCTTTATAACCTAGTTAGCTTAGGAAGTATAATTAAGTTATTATATAATTAATATCTTTTAACTTAACTCTTTAATAAATATTATAAGAATTAGTATATTCTTTAATATCTATCTTTATACCTATCTAGGTATATCTTTAATAAAGGAGATTAAGTATCTTATTAAGCCTAAAATACCCTATTAAGGGGTTATTATAATAGTATTTTAATAGCTCTTTATAAATTAATAAGTCTTTGGGAATATATAATTTCTTATTATACTTAAGTAAACCTTAACTATTAAATATAAGGAATCTTTTATAAAATAGTAGAGAGTAGCTTAAACGTATAAGTACTAAGTAGTAAAGTATTTAAGAAACACGTATATAAGGGAAGTAGGGGAGTAGTAGGGCGCCCTAGCCCTAATTAAGGGACTACTAGGGGTAAAGGTAGTAGAGCTAAAGAGGGAGGAGAGTATAAAGAGCTATATATTAAAGTAGGAGTTATAAGGGCCTTTACTCTATTTATAAGCTTAATAAATATAATAATACTTAGACTATAATATATATATATTATAAAGATTATAAATAAATTAAGTAGTTAAGTTATTATAATAATAGTAGCCCTTAAAGTTATAAAGAATATATAATTTAAGGACTTAAACGCGTTTAAATAGAAGATTTTAATAATAGGTATTAACTTAGTATAAATATATATTAAAGAACTTTAATAAAAAGGGAGAGAATATAAGGAGAGAGTATAAGACTTTAATAGGCTAGAGATTATTAATTAGGTTAATACCTTAATAAAATAGGACTCCTTATAAGGTTAATAAAGTTAAAGGAACCTCTTTATAAGGAATATACTACCCCCCCCCTTATAAAGGCTATATATATAGATATTAAAGGTAGTTAAAGCTAAGAGGGTCTAGTAGATACTAATAGTATTAAAAGATAAAAAGGAGAGGGAAGTAGTAGTAGAAATAGTAGGTAAAAGGCTAGCTATAATATTCTAAGCCTCTAATTATAAATACGCGTTAAAAATTATAGTAGTAAATTAAATAAAAAGTAGGGATATACTATTATAAATTACTTTAATAGAGGTAAGGGAGGTATTAAAGAGGGAGTAGTTATAAGTAAATATAATATATTACTTTATAATAGTAGTTAAGAAATTATTTAATATAATAGTATATAAGGTATAAGTATCTATCTTTAATATAAAGAATTAGTAGGTAATTAAAGAAAAGATTTAATAAGAGAATAAGGCCCTCTACCCTAATTTAAATATAATAGAAAGGAGGTAGTTAATAAGTATATATATACTTAAAAAAGCCTACTCCTCCTTTATAATAAATATTATATTATTAATAATAGTAGATAAGTTAATTAAAAAGGGTTTAATAAAAGTAGAAGAAATAAAACTTATAAAATAATATAAATAAAGGGTTAAATTAATATAATATTTTAAATATTAATTATATAAATATATATATTATAACTACTTTAATAATATATAATATACTAATTATAATTAGGGTTATAATATAATAGAGTATAAAGTAAAGATTATAAGTACCTTATAAGGGTATATTATATATAAATAATAAGGCTACTCCTCTTAATTTAATAAATATTTAATAAGGGCTAGGGAGAGGTAATATATTAAATAATAAGTTATAAATAAGACCCTATTTTATAAGATTAGATAGGAGTATATAATAGTAGTAATAAATATTAAAGGATTTATAATTATAAGAGTAAAGAAAAAAAGGAAGGTTATAATTAATTAAGTAATATATAATATATTAAGTAGTAGGGAGTAATTAAGATTATAAAGACTTAGGTATAAGTTAAAGAGATTATTTATCTTTAAGAGGCTCCTAGTAAAGGAGCTAAGCTAGAAAATATTAGAGGTAATAATAAGTAATAGTAAGGAGCTATTAAATAGTATTAATAAACTACTTATAAAAGTAGTAGTAAATAGCCTTACCTATTTAATTAAAAAAGGTAAATAAGCTACCTTAAAAGAAATAAATATATAAGAGGAAAGTAGTAGTATCTTAAGCCTAGAGATTTAATATATTAACCTTAAAGATATTATAATATAATATTAGGGGTAAAATAAGTATAATAATAACCTTATTAAAAGATAGAGCTATTTAAAATATAAATATTTTAGTAATCTAGGAATTATATTATAATATTAAGAATTATTTATTATATAACCCTAGCTCTAAAGCGTTCTTTTTAGTATATAAAGTAGAGTAGGGTATATAAGTATATTTTTATATTAATAAAAGACTTTAAATAGATAATTAAAATATAAAGTTCTTTATAAAAAATATTAATACCTTTAAGCTCTAATTTTATATTTAAAAGGAGGGGGAATACTTAATATACCTCTAATTATATAATATATATAACCTAAGCTTATTATTAATAATAAATAAAAATCTATTAAGCCTTTAAATAATAGAGGAAGAGGTTAGCTACCCTAAGGAATATATTATAATAGGAGATTTTAACCTCTATTACTTTAATTAAAATAATTTAAGATATTTTTTATACTACTTTAAAGTAGATTAATTAATAGGAATTATATTTAATAATAAAATAGACCTAGCTTTATTAGATAAAATAATTACTTAAAGGATAAAAGGGTTTAAAAATATAATTAACTTAATCTTTATTATACTTAGGCTCCTTAATATAATATAGGCCTATTAAGTATACCTTAAGTTATAATTTAGCTTTAACTACCTTCTTATATATATAAAGCTTAATCTAAGGGTAGAAGAATAATGATATATACCTAGGAGATTATAAAAACTAGTAGACTTAAAAGAGATTAAGAATAGGGCTTATATATTAAATTAAAAGCTAGGCCTTAAGCTATTAAAGATTATAAATTAAATAGATAACTACCTCTTATAACATTAATAGGGTTTAAAGGAGATAGTAAAGGAGATAATCCCCTAGGTAAAGCTTAAGAGTAAAGGGAGAACCTTTTAAAATTTAAAGTATTAACTTATTATAAAAAATATTATAAAAAGTATAAAAGTATTTTAATAAAGTAGGGATATTATTATAAAGGGAGCTAAGAATATAATTATTAAAGAGAGAGATAGAATATTATAAATAAAGAAGGTAATTAACTTTAAAAGGAAAGTTTATAATATTATTAAATTATAAAAGGGTATATAAGGCCTTATTAAGTAGGTAAAGAATAATAGCTTATTATTATAACCCCTCCTTAAGTTTCCCTCTTTAAGAAGGGATAATAGGGATAGGGTAGCTAAGACCTTTAAAGAGAAAGTAGAAGTCTTATAAATAATATTCTTTCTACCCCCATTATAAGTTAATTTAAATAATATTAAGAGGATAAAGTACTTATTACTATTAATAGACCCTAATAATAGGATAATATATAAGGAGGTTTAATAAGCTATTTATAAATTAAATTAAAATAAAGTTCTAAGGATTGATAAGATCTTAAATTAATTTTTTAAGTTAATAGTAGATAAGCTCTTTAAAGAGCTTATTTATTTATTTAATATATACTTCTCCTTTAATTATTATTTAAGGGAGTTTAAGAAGGCTAATATAATTATTTTAAAAAATTTAAAGAAGGAAGATTATATAATATTTAAGGTATATTATTTAATAGTACTATTAAGTACCTTTAAAAAGGCCTTAAAATTAATAATTAATAAGTAACTTAATAATTATATTAAGAGCTAAGGCCTCCTTTAAAAATAAATAAGGGTATAAAAGAAGAGATTAATTAAGATTATATTAAAAATTATTATAAAAGTAATATATATAATATAAGATTATAATAGGGCTAATATAACTAGCCTTCTTTTATTAGATATTATAAGAGCTTTTAATAATATCTCTTACTAAAGACTTATTTATAACCTTAAAAGAAAGAGGATCCCCTATTATATTATAAGTTAAATAAAAAGCTTTTTAAAGGGGAAGCCTTTATCTATTACTATTAGAAGGATAATAAGTAAAATAGAACTAATAAAAATAGAGATCTTCTAAGGGTTATTAATCTTTTTTATCCTCTTTTTATTTTTTAACGCGCTATTTATTAAGGAGTATATAACTATTAAATTATAATTATAAGTTAAAGGGTTTATAAATAATATCTACTTACTAGTATATAAGAAAATTATAAAAGGAAATTATAAAACCCTAGAACTAGTATATAAGATCTACTTTAAATAGGCCTTAATATATAAAATAAGCTTTACCCCTTAAAAGTATAAGTTAATTTATCTTACCTACTACCCCTACTACTTTAATATAAATATAATAATTAATCTAGGGTATATAATAATAAAACCCTAGGTAGAGATTTAAGTCCTAAGATTATATATTAATAGTAAATTATAATAAAGCTTATATTTAAAGAGGGTATAAATAAAGCTTACTACTTAAAGCCTAGCCCTTTTTATAATATTAATATTAATATAAAGAGCTACCTTTAATAAGGCTAGGAGGGTATATAATATAATAATAAGGTTAATAATAACCTACGCGTCTATTATATAATATATATTATAAGGCCTAAGGGAAATAAAGAAGATATATATAAAGAAGCTTAAAGTTATTTAAAATAACTACTTAAGATATATATTAAAGGTATATAAAGCTACCTTAATATAAATATTAAAGATAAAGGTAGGGATAGCTATTATATAATTAATATTAGACTACTTAATTCTCTACTAATATATATTAAAAGGAATTTACCTAATAATAATAATAAGAAATAGATATATCTAGAGGAAGCTTAAAGCTAAAAAAGGGAAGAAGAAAAAGGTAGTAGAGTCCCTTATAAAGGAGAAGAATAAGTAGACTTTATACTCCTTATACCTAGATAACTAAAATATAATTATAATTAAGGAGGTAACTTAATACCCTTAAAAGATTAAAAAGAAGATATACTATTAATAAAAGTCCTCTTAAGAGGTAATATAAAAAGAATATTAAGTAGGATTAAGGGCTAGGGATTATCCCCCTACTTAGCTTAAAGGCTTATAAATTAATAGAAGAGCCCTTTATAAAGGCTTTTAAAAGGTTAAGAGCTCCGCCTTTATATAAATAAAAACAGAGAAGATAGGGCTAGCTACCTTCTTATATTAATATAAAGTCCCTAGTATTATATCTATAAGTTATAAGTATAACTAGTATAGGTAAGATATAAGATATATCCTTATTAACTACTTTAAGTTTTATAACTATTATTAGGAGCTAAGGGATACCTTAAGTATATTAAATACTTATAAGATACTTATAAATATAAAAGGAGTAAAGTAGGTAGTAAAATAAATAATTTAAACTAGGATATTAAGTTAGTTCTTACTTATAATAATATAATTATATTAGGATTAAGCTAAGGTATAAGTCTTTATTATTAGAATAATATCTATTACTATAATATATAATCTAGCCCTAAGGAGCTAGGATAATAAAGTAATAAATATTAATATTAAGTATAAAGAGCTAAATATAATATAAAGAGAAATAGACTAGAAGTTATAAAGAGATAAGAATAATAAGGGTTTTCACCTAGGCCTTTATAAAGTATAAGTATATAGTTTCTCTTATAAGTTAGCTATTATAATAGTAACTATAATATACTTATAAGCCCTTATAATTATCTTCTAATAGTTTAAATAGATATAAGTATAACTTATTAATTAATTAATTAATTAACTATTAAATATCTATTAACTAGCTCTTCTAACTTATCTATCTATTATTTTACCTACGCGTTACTAGCTAATAAAAATATCTTCTTATTAGAGTACTTTAATTAATTTAATTATAAATTTTAAAGTTATAATATATACTATTTTATTTTCCGCTATTATATTAGCTAGAAAATATAGAATAAGTTATTTATAACTAATAGTTCTAGTAATAGGATTAAGCTATTTCTTAGCTATATTATAAGTATATTAAGGTAGTATCTTATTTATACTCCTTATATTTCTAAGTTAAGGGTTTTTATACCTTAATAGATATACTCTATCTAAAACTATTATTCTAATAGCTATATTAATAATTCCTAGTACTATTAATCTTATAATTAGTACTAGTATTTATAACTACCTTATATATATATTATATATTATAATAAGTTTACCTTTATTACTAGAGGGTTATAAGCCCTATCCTAGTATAGGAAATATATAAGCCTCTATTATAATATAAAAAATAGGGTTTAATAAACCTACTACTATTAATAGCTTTTATTATAATATAAGGATAGGTTTATTTATTACCCTACCCTTACTTTTATGATTAGGGCGCCTTAATAGCGTATTAACTAGGTTAATCTTACTTAGTTTATACTTAATAATAAAGTTATAAGTTAAGAGTCTTATTACCTATCTTACCTATTAACTATTTAAGGCCTTTATATTTATAAAACCCCTTAAGTTATTATAATTAATAAGTACTTTAACTAGATAAAAACTACCTTCTAAGTAGTATCTCTACTACTTAAAGTTTATAACTATTATAAGTAACTCTTTATTATAAGTTTTATAATATTCTTTAATAGAGTTTATTTTCTTACTTTAAAAGGCTATAAGATACTATTAACCTAATTCCTAGAGTTATAATAAGATACTAGCTAGTTTAAAATCTAATATATTAGTCTTAACTCGCGTAGGTAATATAAGATTAAAGTATCTTAATATTAGTATATTAAGAAATACCTAATAGAGTATATTAAATATATACTCCGCTCTATTAAGCTAATTAAAAGGACCTATCTTAATACCTTTTATACTACCCTTTAATAGCTTTATTAAGGGTAATATAATTTATAAATATTAATAAATAAAATAATAATAAAAATTTATAAATCTAAGAAAAATCTATACTTTATAAAAGCTCTTTAACCTAGGTTATAATTAGATAGTATCTACTTTATATTAATCTATTATAACGCCTTTAATTAATATAATAAATCCTAAGAACTCTACTTTAATTATAAAGAACTAATATTTCTTTAAGTTAGTAAATAATTTATACTATTAAAGCTACTTAAGTACTTTATATATAATTCTAAATAGATAAGAATATTATTAAGATAAATAATATAGAATTTATTTAATAACCCTATTAAGGACTTATTAATATAAGCTTAAAAGGTTACTAGAGTATTTATAAGACTAAATAATATTATTAAATACTTAAAATAATTATATTATATATAAAATATAAGTTTTTACTTATCTCCTTTTTAAATATAAATATAATATATATCCTTAAAATTAAGTTTTATAAAGACCTTTACTCTATTTAATTAATCTAATATTTAATTAATTAGGGGTAAAGAATATCTATTTTTAATAGTTACTTTATTTAACTTATAATAATTAATATATAGATATAAGCCTCTATCCTTCTTTAAGATAAATAGGATAGGTAATCTTATAAGACTCTTAGAGTACTTAATCTATCCTTTTATTAAGACTTTATTTAGATAGTATCTTAATTCCGCTAACTCTATATTTAATAGGTTATATAAGGGTTTATAAGGTAGGTTACTAGTTATATTAATAGCCTAATTACTTCCTTAATAAGATAGTAGATATCTAGCTTCTTTAACTAAGAATATATCTAAGAACTTATTAAACTTTAGAGGTAATATATATAAATTAATTATATATTCTTTATTTAGATTACTTATACCTACTACTCTAAGTCTTAATTATATAAGTTCTAGATTAATAATATTAGAAATAAGAAGTATATAAATAGTAGGCTATTTCTTTAAGAATTTTATAAAGTATTATAGATTATTTAGTTAAAATAATAACTTATTAATTCTAAAATACTACTTCTTTATACTTATATTAACCTTAATACCTATTATATACTATATAAGTCTATTGATAACTAGTAGTAGTCCTACCTTATCTATTATATAAAAGATATAGGTATATTAATAAGAAAACCCCTAACTATTAATAATTTAATATATTATATTATATATATTATAATAAAAGATAGGCTTACTATTTATAAAGCTTAGTTATAATAACTTAGTATCTTTAATATATCTTAAACTTACTTTAATAGTATAAGCTTATAAGATAATATTTAGCTAGGAATTATAATTAAGATATCTTTTATATTTAAGAGGCTTATACTTTAGTATTATCTTAACTTTATATTAATATAATATTAGAGGTTTAACCTCTACTTCTTATAACCTCTCCCTTAATAATTTAGAGTCCTTAATAGGGTCTAGCCTTTTCCCTACTCTTTACTTATATATTAGCCCTATTTACTTATTATAATAAGGTTTAAGCGTCTTCCTTTTTATTAGAATCTACCTTATTTTAATAGGTTAGGATAACTTATAATATAGTAGCCCTTCTTATTATAATTCTAATAAGTAATATCTAATAAATCGCGTAATTTAGGCTTATTATAACTACTCTTACTATTATAACTACCTATTCCTTATCCTCTTATAATATTATTCCTATTTATTTATAGTTTTTTACCTTTATTATAATCTATATACTTATATAATATATTTTACTAGCCTTTCTTACCTAAGCTTTTAATCTTATTAATATTAACTTTAAGGTATACTAATAATAATAGGAGTTTATCTCTTATATTAAGTAGGGACCCCTAATTTATAAAGGCGATTTAAAGCTCTTTAATAAGCTTAATATATAAATTTATTACCTACTTACTTTTAACTTTTTTAGGAAGTTAGGCTTTTAAAGATATTAAGTATATTTTAAACTTATAAATTATTTATATTAAGTATTAATATATATTAATATATTATTAATATATACTTAACTCCTTATTTATAAGACCCTTAATATAATTTAATATTTCTAATAGATAAGAATATAAATAAGTAGCTTAAAGTTATTCTAAGTTACTCTTAAGTATTAATATTATATATAAAATATATAATATCTATATAATAAAGTTAAATAGAGTTTATAAAAAAGATATATTATATTATTATATCTAGTCTTAATATTTATAGATATTCTTATTATAATAGTTAGGAATAGAGGTTAGCTTTAATATACTTTAGATAGGACTAGAGTACTCCTTAGCTTTATTATATATATACTTCTAACCTATAATACTATTATTATAAAGAGAAATCTATTCCCTTAATTCTAGGATAGTAATATCTACTTTAACTTCTTTAAGTTATTAAATTTATAATAACTCTTTTTACTTATATCTTACCTACGTAAGGCGTTCTATTATAGGGGGAATACTTCCTTTATAATTCTCTAAATCTCCCTTAGGGGTATTTTTAGTATTATTAGGTTTATCTATATCTCTTATATAACTTTCCTATTCCCTTTCCTATTAGCTAAGATTATTATTAATAGTATTTAATAAACTACTTTCATCTTACCTCTATTATAATAGCGTATTACTTATAATACTACTAGAGCGAGTTATATTTATTATAACTAATAATAGATTACTACCCTTAAATAGGTAGAAGAATTAGAATTATTAGAATTATAAATTATAGGGGTTATATAATAATATAAAATTAATCTATTTTTATTATAAGATTAATTCTTAAGAAACCTAAGAATTATTTTATAAGAGATCTTATAAACCCCTTAAAGAGACTAGTAAGCCTTATATATTATTTCCCCTTACGGGTTAATATAAGGGCGTGATATATACTAAGTATATACGACGTATAGCCTATTTAATTAGTTATAACAGGTTACTACTCCTACTCCTACGCGTAGTTATAGTTCTCCTAGCTAGGGTAGCCTTAGCCTTTTATTCTATCTTTTCTACTTAATATACCTTCTATCTCTTAACCTAGAGTCTCTTATATATTAAGCTAATACTACTAATAGGAACTAAAGTAGGTATTATTATATATACTAAGAGCGCGCTTATAATATATATAAAAACTTTATATTATAAGCTCTACTATTATATAATATCCTAGTTTTATTCTAACTATATTTAGATTAGAGACCTCTTAGCTCTATTAATAAGTAATAGATTTATAGCTAGTACTATATATAAGTAGATATTATTACTAGCCTAAATAAATAATTAGACTATCTATTAAAGACTATTAAATATTTATACTACTTTTTTATATTACTAGAAAGTATTCTTAATATTATAATCTTAGTAAAATATTATAATTAAAACTAAAGTCTTAGTAATTTAAGTTAATACTTTAGTACTAATACTTAGTACCTACCTAGGTACTAACTTAAGATACTTAGTATCTATATAAGTACTAACTTAAGATACTTAGTACTAGATTTTAGTATTAAATTCCTAAGACTTAAGTTAGATACCTAACTCGAGTTTAAAGTACTAACTCGACGCGGTTAGTCTATTTATAATTAGTCTAGTTTAATAGTCTAAAGGTCTTTAAAAACTATCTATTAGTAAGAAAGATATAAGTAATAGTATAATATAACCTACTAGTAGCCTACTATACTAAAGGAGGGGAGGTATATATATACTAGAATAAGGTATACGCGTATTAAAGAGTATTACTATTTATAAGGTTGTATAAGGACTCTATATAGGCTAATAGGCCCTAAAAAGGACGCTGAGGTATTCGGATTATTACCTAAACACCCCTATTCTTATAGATATACATGCGCGTATACGTACCGGTAGCATACTACTAATAGTAGGCCATATAGTTATATAACCCTTACATATTATTATAAATTAAAAGTATCTAAAGTAAGGCTTAAACTTATAACCTTTAGATATCTAGAGTATATTTATACTATTATATAGAATTATATAAGACTAATACTTTAGTTAACTAAGTTTATATATAGGGTAAGCAAGGGTTTATTAACGAGATTATAGTAGAACTAGAAAATACCTATAAAAATTCAAGATTTTTACGTTAGAAAATCACCCCTACTACCTGGCGTTTAGTAGGTGACGTGAATAGTAGGGAGTATATTAGACGTTTTAGCCTGTAAATATAATAGTATTAGCTATATTATATATACTTATAGACTAATTTAAATTATTCTAATAGTATTAGATACCTAGTAATAAGACGGATATTTCCCCCTATTTAGACTAACATTAGATATATTAGTAGGTAAGGTAAATAGTAGGGAGTATATTAGACCCGTTAGTAGGTAGGCGGGCTATAAATATAATAGTATTAGCTATATTATATATATATACCTATTCTAATAGCGTTTTATACCTAGTAATAAGATAGATATTTCCCCCTATTTAGGCTGATATTAGATATATTAGTAGGTAGATATTAGATATATTAATAGGTAACGTAAATAGTAGGAGTTTTAGCTTATAAATACGATAGTATTAGCTAATATAGTAATATAGCGATTTAGACTATTCTAATAGTATTACCTACCTAGTAATAAGATAGATATTTCCCTCTATTTAAGCTAATATTAGATATATTAGTAGGTAGATATTAGATATATTAGTAAGTAATATAAATAGTAGGGTTTTTAGCTTATAAATATAATAGTATTAGCTAATATAGTAATATACTAATTTAGACTATTCTAATAGTATTACCTAGTACCTAGTAATAAGATAGATATTCCCCCTATTTAGGTTAATATTAGATATATTAGTAGGAATGTAAATAGTAGGGTTTTTAGCCTATAAATGTAATAGTATTAGCCTATATAGTAATATAGCGATTTAGACTATTCTAATAGCATTACCTACCTAGTAATAAGATAGATAGATCCCCCTATTTAAGCTAATATTAGATATATTAGTAGGTAATATAAATAGTAGGGTTTTTAGCTTATAAATATAATAGTATTAGCTATATTATATATATATACCTGTTTTAATAGCATTTTATACCTAGTAATAAGACGGATATTTCCCCCTATTTAAACTTATAGTAGATATATTAGTAGGCGTTATTATAGAATAGGTAAAATATAAATAATACTAAGATTTTTATTATTTATAATCTATATTCTAGCTGTTAGCGTATAGAATTTAGTAGGGAAATCTATTTATTCTAAAATATCTTTTAAACTACTATATAGATTTTTATAATTTTTAAAGTATTAGATAGCTAAAAGTAAGCTATATAACGTTATTTAAATAGAAAAGATTATAAAGCGTTAGTACGTAGGTAGGTAGAATATAAAGAAATATTAGACTTTTAATATTCGCGCTAGTCTAGGAAAGGAATCTAGGGGACTTATTAACTAACTAATAAGCCGCGATAAGCTTAGGGTCCTAATTCCAGTATATTCTATTATAGTAAAGAAGATAGTATACTATCTAGATGATAAGTAGAGGTCTAGCGCTAATTTACTACATTAAGTTAGTTGAGTAAAGCTATATTTGTGAGAATACTCGTAAGCATATGCTATGTAACTGTAGGGATAATAGCTAGGATGCACAACTGTTTACAGGCACTTGGGAAGCAGGTCAAAAGCATAGTGGGGCCTAACTCAGTTAGACATTGAGCAGGATGCTACCAGGCTTTCATCTATGATGAGCTACCCCTTGTTGTGCGGCGTCAGTACATACAGTCCGCTCGCATCTACCTTGCATGATACACCTTCTACGCTTCCTGTCCTGAATCTTTCGCGAAGGAAATGGAAGCTTCCTCGTTATTGCCTAGTCTTCTCTATGACACTCCTTCTGGTCAAAAGCAATTCCTCACACGAATCGTTTTGTGTGTTTATAGAGGGTATTGAAAGTGTCTTCACGAGATGACATCTCGCTACATAGCCTGATCACTTCATAGAGGTGGCTTGCATCTGTTCCACTCGGCTGAATACTAACAAGCCGTGCCTCGCCAGCCTGCTAGGTATCGCCGTGTCGCTAGAGCTGCGAAAGGCGCCGAAGGGAGGAGCTCACCTTGTATGCATTCCCGGGCAGATTTGGGGCTATGAAGGCTTAGCCAGGTATATTGGGTTGAGCGCTCTGCGTAACGTCCTCGCTCAGCACTCTATGTTCAACCTGAACGTGAGATGTCGAAAAATCAGTGATATCTTTGCTCCAACCACACTGTTCGCACTTCCATGATCGACTACGTCCGATGGTTATCCCCACATTCATAGCCGATTGTGAAGCCCTCTTTGTCTCTACGGATTCTCTAGACTAAAGGATAACAGCCTTGGCCGCTTTCGGGCTTCTGGAACTCTACCACACTGTAGCTGTCACTTAGTATTGCTCGTCCTGGTTTCAAATTTAGGTATAGAACTAGAGGAGTCAACCGGAATGTCCACATTAAGCGGGCTCTATTTTTAAGAAAGCAGGACATTAGTTCCCGCACTGGATCAAAGCAACATCTGAAAGAGCTCCTCATTCTTCTTCAATCGGCATAGTCTGAAGCGAGAAGGTTCGCCTCTTTTGTGGCCCAGGTGAAATGGAGGGTATTGGTGGCGTCAACAAGGATTCGCTCTCAATGTTGCGCACTGCAAGTGAGTTAATGATTGAGTTATGTGTCACGGAAAAGCGACCGTTGCGTACCTTGAATATATACAAATTTCTACATAATATTGTTAGGTTGGAGCTATGCACACCCAGTACAAGAGATTCTCTATCCAACAACATTGACTAATATGGCTTGAATAAACCCTGGACAAGGGGTTTTCGATATTTGCGAATGAGGAACATTGAGAAGCTAGTACCAAAGATAAGTCTCAGAAGAAGCGCAATGGAAATGGCTCTCCGCAGGCGATCCGTGTAGCCGGCAAGTAACATCATGCCTGTAACACCAGCCGCCGACCCTTTGCCTCTCCGCATAACCGAAGTGCTGCCAGTCCTATTGTCGAAACCGCCAATGCGAACACCGTTAGAAGATGGCGAGCAGGAATTTCCCGCCGTCAGTGCGAGCTCCCGTATTCTCCACGATTGGAATCTGCTGTTCAAAAGCCAGATAGTGAACCGTAGATCCCAAGGAGAGCATGTTGGCCAACTCCAGAGCTTGGCCGTGGCAGGCGTGTCAATAATTTCCAAAAGATCTGCTATAATGCTAAGAGTCAAGCCCCACAGTAGAAGTGGCTGATCATCATCATCAGTTTGCTTCAATTTAGATAGACGGGTCACAAAGCCGCCGAGTAATGATGTTCTCGGCTTTTGGGAAATCGGCTCGGCAAAAGAGCTGATGTACAAGCTTTCTGTCGGTCGTAACTTCACCGCACCAAAAATGAGCTGGCCGACTACTAATCGAACCAGAGTTCTTGAGATAGGTGCTCTCTGCCGCGTAAATCGCTCTGTTATATCACAGCGAACATCTCTCCTGAGGGTAGGGGACAAAATTCCTCTGAGAGAAGTCCAATGCGCTGAATGAACCTCGGATGGCTGCAAAACCAATGGTGGGAGATCATGGCGCATCTGCAGATATACGAAAGGACATAGGACCATGAGTCTAGGCGCTTTAGTAAAGATTGAAGATATAAGGGGACGAAACACTCACGGTACATTGTTCCATGTCGTTGTCAGTATTCTTTCGGGAAGGTTCCCAATATAAAGGCAATGATCTACGTTAAGTTCCAGGCCCGTTTCTTCCCTTGTCTCTCTTTCGCTTGTAGCACGATCGTCCGGATCCCTAGGTTCTCTCTTCCCACCTGGAAGGGCGATGTGACCTGTCCATCTGTCGCCAGGTCGTGCAGCACGCTTAATGAGCAGTACTTCAGGATCCCCTTGCTGAACCCAAGATTGAGAGAAAAAGCTCTCAAGAGACTCTTGAACTGTATGAGCAGGAGATGAAAGGATATCTTGGTCATAGGTGGGCTTCTGGGGAAACACAGGGCGAACGCGCAGCACCACAGCGACGGACGCTCTCTTCTTACATCCTGGCGGATTGGGGACTTGTGGGCAATCCTCCTGATTGATTTCTTGGAGAGCAGTCTTAAGGCGTGTGACGAAGGACATCGTAGCTTTCCCGACTGCCGCAGTCCCGTTGATTATTGTCAGGAGTTTAAGGCGCTCGTAGATTCGTGATAGAATAGAACGGAGTCCCGAAGTACGGAACTATTCCATAGAACTAGAACTAGTTCTATGTCCCCACGTGGTCTCCACGTTCCCAACCCTCAATGGAGGTAGTCCATATCTTGGGATTGCTCGGTATGCCTTTACTTCGTTTGGTTGAATCTTTAGTGGTCAATCGAGTCGATCTCTATTCGCAATGCGTTACGGTGAAACATTGAGGCGTTCCACGTACACTCCCTGGGAACAAAACTACATTGACTATAGCAAGCTCAAGCATCTGCTGCGGGAAGATGCCCCCGAGGGTCAGGGTCGGGAATGGACAGAAGATGACGAAGGCCAATTCGTTGAGGAGCTTGTCAATGTGCAGCTTGAGAGTGTGAATGCCTTCCAGGGTGAGACTTACAAGAGTCTCCGTGATCGGACGTCTGAGTGTGAAGCAAAACTACAAAAGCTGAAAGTTACGGGTGACAATGTCGCGCAAGAATCAGACAAGCATCCGCAAGAGGAAGAGAAGGGTGAGGAGGATGGCAGTCTAGATAAGATACTCAAAGAGCTGGACGATATCTCCAAAGAGCTCAATGAGTTGGAAAAGTACAGCCGAATTAATTACACAGGCTTTTTGAAAGCTGCCAAAAAACATGACCGGAAGCGCTCAAGATACAGAGTGCGGCCATTGCTGCAAGTGAGGCTCGCAGCCTTGCCATTCAATTCCGAAGACTATTCGCCATTGTTGTACAGGTAGGTGGTACCCCCAACTTGCAGATACTACTTTTGCGGATTGATATATACCACAGGCTGTCTATAATGTACTCGTTTGTAAGACAGAGGAAGGGCGGAACCTCAGAGGAAACCAGCTGCTTGAGCGAAAGTAGAAGCAGTAATGACACGTTCACATCTCACAAATGTACGAATAACATGCGGAACGTGAGATATGTGCTGATAGATCAACGGTGTAGTCTGGGTTCATCCAGAGAATCTACTTGAAGTTAAGACATACATTCTTCGGCGTCTTCCTGTTCTGATGTACAACTCCCAGACATCAAAGGTCTTGGAAGGAGGTCAGGTAGATCCTACCATAACGTCGCTCTATTTTGACAACCCTCAGTTTGATCTATATAGCAAAAAACTCGAGCGCAGTTCGAATGCCTCATCATTGCGACTGAGATGGTTTGGACAGCTCAATGATAAGCCTGAGATCTACTTTGAAAAGAAAACCGTCGAGGACAGTGGTGACAGTGTTGAGACACGGTTCCCCATCAAGGCGAAATATATTCAGCCGTTCATCAAAGGAGATTATATGATGGAGAGAAGTGTGGAGAAGCTTCGTGATAGAGAAGGCCCTGAAGGGAATGGTGTAGCGAGCCTACAAAGATGTGTGGAAGACATCCAAACATTCATAAAAGAGAACAGGCTTTGCCCTGTATTGAGAGCCAACTACACTCGTACAGCGTTTCAAATCCCAGGTGATGACAATGTCCGGATATCCATTGACACAGATGTGGCTTTCGTCCGGGAAGACTCTCTTGATCCAGATCGACCATGTCGAAGTCCAGAAGACTGGCACGGGGCAGACATTGACAGACTCGGAATCAAATTTCCATTCACGGAAATTAGACAAGGAGAGGTATCCAGATTTCCCCACGCGCTTCTGGAGATCAAAATAAAGAAGGACACAAGCAAGCGGACAGTTGAATGGACTTCAGATCTCATGTCTTCGCATCTTCTAAAGGAGGCCCCGAGATTCTCGAAATTCATACATGGAGTCGCTCAGCTTTTCGAGGATCAGGTCAACACCTTTCCATTTTGGTTGAGTGATCTGGAGATAGATATCAGGAAAGACCCGCAAGATGCCTTCCAGGAGGAGCAAGAGAAGAAAACGAAGCAAGCCGAGGACGAGGTGGCGGTTGGTAGCTTTCTCGGATCCAAGTCTGTCCAATCCTTCAAGGCTGCGGTTGGATCGCCAGCCGGCAAAGCAGTAAGCGACTTTGGTAAACGAAGGTCAATGACTAACATCGATAATCCTGCCGAAGCGCCGGACTCGGATGACGAGCCAGATCACGCGACTCGATCAACCCCAGGTGGCCTCTCTGGTCTATTCTCCTTGTCGCCTTTCTCCAACTCCAAGTATGCACGTGCCCACGGCCGTAAGATGTCAGTACAACTGCCTCCGGGGGTTCATGAACCAGGCAAGTATATTAAAGACATGAACCCCGTGAGCGTAGAGCCGAAGGTATGGCTTGCGAACCAGCGGACGTTCATCAAATGGCAGCACATATCGGTGTTGCTGGCTTCATTGTCTCTGGGACTCTACAACGCAGCAGGTGTAGAAAATAAAGTTGCGCAGAGTTTGGCAGTCGTGTACACGGTCATAGCTCTGTTTGCTGGGGCTTGGGGCTGGTGGACATTTCTGCAAAGGAGCAAAATGATTGAGCAAAGGAGTGGGAAGGATTTTGACTATGTTGTGGGGCCCATAATCGTTTGTGTTGGGTTGTGCGTTGCACTGTGTCTGAATTTTGGCCTCAAGGTGACTTTTGTGATTGAGAAGGAAGCATTCCGCTAACACTTCGCAGTATCAAGCAGCCTCTACTCAAGATAAACAGTATCGTAATGCCAGTGACATTGTTCACCCGAAGGAAGTCTTCGCTTTGGGCAGCTTGCCTGAAGGTATGATACCTCTAGGCTTGCGCTGAATCTTGGAAAACCCATCTTTGCGCTAAGTACAGGACTGAATAATCTACTTTCAGCCGCTTGTGCCATTGCATGGTTACCATCGTTGTTGAATCGCCGGCCAAGCACAAATGTCAATACCAACAGATACTCTCTTCTCACATAGCTTCATATTTAAGCCGCCTATAACACGGGTGGGTCAAATACCCCAAAGAGGATCAAGCTGGGAAGCTACCTTGTCACGCCGAACAAAACAACTTCCATTCTTATGGCAAAAACTGTCGAATGGTTGATGTGTCTTCGTAGGGTGGACCGTCTTGAGGAACGATAGCAAGCCTAGTGCCACTTAAACTCCGAATGTACCATAGCCAAGCTACCAAAGTCCTTCTATTGACTGAAAAAGAACGTAAAGTAAGATACTGGGAACTACAAGCACCTTGTGATTTAAAATGCATTAAGACCCTTTAAATCCACAGATTGACTGGCTTGGGTTTAGGATCTTGTTTTTCAATTCTCGTAGCGAATCAGCTATATCAATATTGCCACTGAAGATTTATGTGAGCATTGTCAACTTTCTATTAGGCTGAAGGTAAGATATGATAATATTGATACTTATGCAATAGACGTCATATGACTCATTCGTGCTATTTACAAGTCTTCGAATGCGTTTTACGTTGTTCATGATTATAAAGTTCCATTAGCCTGGTATGCGGCAATGGCCCGGTTCTTCGTTGGAGCGACCATTCAGGTCTCTAGGGGTATCATGATCCATATGTTTGCACCTCCAAGATCTTTCTTCTTGACAGCTCGCCTTCCTGGTTATCTTTGCCCCCTTTCAAGGTTTCTCTCCCTTCTGCGACTTCCATCTCCTCTTCGGTGGTACTCCCGCTCTTCAGCTCTCCATCGATCTCGAAACCTTCGCTTCTCTCGACCAAGCTCCGATAATAGTCCACCAAAACTTCGGGTTTAGGGACAATCCTCCATTCCACCCGCCATAGGAACTCCAGTTCAAGTAGAGCCAGCTCTTTCAGGCTCACACCTCCAACGCGAGCATACGTATTATTCGTCCAGAAGCTATCGCTCAAACCCTTGCTTGCTACAGTTGCGCTTGTAATAAGGAATCGATGTACCGTTAAGGAGGAGATTGTGAAGGCGGGATAGAGCGCACACAAGCGGTCAATGTAATACACCATGCTCAGTAGTATGGGTGGCGAAAGCGTAGCATGCGTAGTCAATCGTTGGAGGTAGTCCTTCACGCCAATGCCTGGGGGTGCTCGAGAATGAAATCTGGTCAATCGACCATCCTTGAGTGGGATCTCGTCATTGAAGCGTATCAGTTCCAATAACATGTTGCTTATCAGCAGCACTAGATCCTTCACGTCACACGTCTCATACTGTACCGGCATATACTTTACTGCAGCCTTTGGTGGACGTGCACGCTTAGGTGAGGATCGCGCAGATCCTTGGCTGGAGGAAGAAGAGGTCTGTGCAAGGGTGGCGGAGGACGCAGCAGCAGTTTGAGCGTCCGAAGACGCCATTGCCGAATGATTCGAACTCATGCGCGGCTCTAGCGCGGATTCGGGTGTTGGTCGAGGCGGGCTTGGAGTGACTCTCCGCTTCCGGGATGATTTCGGAAGGTCGTCCGCCGAAGGTATAGGCTGTACGGGAGGTGAATACTGAGTACCCGCATCAACTGTTGAGTTCTTTGCCGAGGAAGCGGACAGAGGTCTTTTGAGCGGGCTCGGAGTGACTAAGGGTGACTGAGAGACATGCCGTGGAAAGGCAGCGGGCGGAGGAGGTTTGATGTAGGGTCGTGGGGAGGAGGCAGTGGGAAAACGGTATGATGCATCATACGACCGTGGAGAGCAGGATGTGACGCTGGCGTGGAGGGTGGGCGAGGGAGAGGAAGTTATCATCTCAATATCATAAGGGGAGTGGCAGCTGCTGCCACTACTCCTGCTCCTGCTCCTGCGGTTGGCGATAGGACTTCGCGAAAGGGAAGTGCCGTTCGTCTGGGCGAGGAATTCACGCGCATACTTGTAGAGGCGAGTGAGTAAGGTGCGTTCGTCGTATGTGCAAGGAACGAAGTCCGAGTAACATGATTCTCTGGCAGAGTTGGGATTGCGCCAAGTGTGGGTAGTGTTGGAATAGTAATGGCGTGCGGGCGTTGCATGACGGCCTTTCGGCCTTGCAATGCCGACCGGCTTCATACCGTTAGCGCGGTTTGGCATTTTCGAGGAGTAAGGTAAGGTAGTGTGTCTTGAGTTTTGTCGAGTGATACCTCGCCAGCACAGAAAGCCTTCTGAAGTATGGTGGTCTATGGATGGAGACTGGGGAATTTATTCATCGTTTTCTGATGAGGACAAACGTTCAGGGCCAGAAAGATGATTCGCTTTCAGGGGAATCTCCTTCATCTCTATGCTTTAAATACACCGTCTATAACGACGTTTCTGCTTTTCTTGCGCTCTCGCCTTGCGCAAGACCTTCCTCAACTATGACATGCTCGATCTCAAGTGCCATTTACCCCAGATTTCATCCCCGCAAAAAGAAATCAACGTTCCGGAAGCGCACCGAAAGGTTGACTAATGCCGACAGCCGCAGTGCATTGATCGAGAGGGCACCTTAAGCCAGACGCATAGAGTCACAAAGGCCAGAGAGCTATTATCGAATCATTGGCCAATCCTTGCGTGCCTCATGTGATCTTCAAAGGCACCACAGCCGCAGAAGTCATGGCGTCAATAGCCGCACTGTTGACACGTTGAGACAAACGAAGCAATTGCCAATTGCATTCAAGACATGGCCCACGTGAAAATGACCCGATCAAGGTTTGACTGCTGGCTCAATCGTTCGGAAGTACAGAAAGCATAATGGAATTGCTGTTGTGCATCATACTGCGTTTGGTGGAAGTAGAATGAATATGCACAGACATGCCGAAGACAAAGTCGACGGTTGTCGAAGTGGCAAATGACATGGAAGATGGAGTAATTGCAGTAGAGGAGTTGGAATCCATGATCTGTTAGCTAGAGAACGAGGTCCATAACATACTGAGGTTCAAGTATGAGTTCGCAGTCATCATCGTCTCTGTACTCAAGTAGGATAAGTGCCGTCCGGGGAATGAGGCGCTGTAGCAGCACATCTATCTAAAACCGGACCTCGTTGATTCCCAGTCATTCAAATTGTCATCTAAGACTGAAAACCATGATTGATGATGAAATTGGTGTAGTTGTTCAGCATTTGGACCCTCACCGAATCCACATTCGTCGCTGATGGTGTGTTTCCATCCTCCATGACAATAACCGACCAGGAGCAGCCCAATGGTTGTCAAGCATAGTCGAGATTTCGAGAGACCAATCATTTCTAGGCAAGCTGCAAGATTGACAAGGTACTTACAGAAACTTCCCAATGATGCGCGTTTCCCATTTTTGGAAACAGCGACTGAGTGCGGCTATTCCCTTAAATCTGTTACAAGTTTATACTAGTCGGAAAATCAGATGAGCACATGTTAGCACCCCAGTCTTAGTAATAACTATTGGCTTGTATTACGCTGCAATATTCACCGGTATTGCTACGACTGACAAATTCGAGAGTGGTTGCAGTCGGTCCTCCTGTAATTCCGCAGTTATGACACGGCCTTACACCCCCCCCATACTGTCTGAGCTTCGCAGTGCTTCCTCTCCCGCAAGCCAGGTCGCCGCATTGCGGGCCCTGAAGAATGAGCTCATTGGACACGAGCAGAAGAAGGAAATGTGGATCGGGCTAGGTGTGCTGGCGCCTATAGCGCGTATCTTGAACAGCCATAAGGGTAACGGAAAGAGGAGGCATCGAGACTACTACGGAGGTAGAGGTCAATCAAAGCAGAGAACCGGTAGAAGCGACGAGGAGGAAGCTCGACTTCAAGCTATTATTATCGTTGGTAGCTTGGCACATGGTCAGTGGAGATCCACCTGTCCTTTGCTTTCAAGAGGAAGACATAGCTAAGGTTTCGTGTCAATCCTAGGTGGTTCAGCTTACATAGCACCCATTTATGCTGGTCTCATCATATCGCCCTTACTTTCTATACTCTCGCCTACCGAGTCTTCGTCTCAGCTTATACTTGCCGCCTTGCAAAGTCTGAATGCTGTGGCCGACTCGCTCTTTTTGTCCCATTCACACCATGACACCAGCGATGAAGGCCTGCTGGCTTTGCTATACACAGAGCTGCATCTCTCCGCGATCACCAAAATACTACTCCAGACATCGCACTCTCCAGTTGTTCAACAACAAATTGCTCTGGCCGCAGCACTGATTAGCAAGACATCCCAAGAAGAGCATCACCGGGTTATGCTCGCACAGTCAGGGATTTTAGAGGCCCTAGCTGTCAGGCTAGCTTCTTTCGTAGCGTCTACAGGATGCGCCCTGAACCCCAGCGTTTATATTAGGGTCGGATCAGGTCGAACAAGAGAGGTTTGCTGTGCATCCTCAACGTTGAGATTATCACCAATACTCCAAGCTATCAGTGCAATTATCCAGCACTCGAGGTTGAGGGCCAATCAATTCCTGTCCTCGTCCGCCCTTGTATCTGTATTCCAGAGACCGGACGCGGAACAAACATCGCATGAAAGAAGAACTACTGGTTGGTGCCCCAATGCCTCAAGCACATTCACCACCCGTCAGTCACCCCCCAATATCATTGATCATTTACTGCCATCGGTACCAATATCACCATTCCGGAGCCCACTAGCTTCGGCGTCAAATTACCCTCCACTTGGTGCTCTTACTTCGGTGGGAAAGCAACCTCAGACGTCTAAAAGTTTTAGCTCCGCTATTGAGATTATACAAAATCAGGGACTAGAATTCATTGAAGAAGAAGAGACTCCATTGCTTGGCTGGCTGCTGCACATTGCAAGGACAGAGAACGAGGTGACAGGCTTGACGGCTGCATGGTTGCTCGCCATCTTATATCGCCAAGGCTTGACTAAGCGCGGGAGAGAAGCAGCCCTTGCCTTGTTGCTGGTGCCTATACTTTCGCGGATGTTGGATAAGGATTTGAAGACTTCTCTAGACGTCTGCCATGCTTATGACGTCAATTCTCTGATTCCCCCGGAAAAGTTTATCAAGGAACAAGCACCCTCAGTCTTAGCGATGTTAGCTGCACAAAGCTCTGAAGTACAAAAGGCGGCAGCAGAAGCTGGAATTATCAAGAAGCTCTCCCAGCTACTAAAGGAATCATACAATGATATATCCTTGGATTCTGCGTCGATGTGGACGCCCGAATCGTCCGCTTCGGGAAATGCGGAGAAGCGAGACAACGCATCAAGGCTTGGACCTAGTGGATATTCACCAACTGCTTTCCATGTCATGAGACTACGGGAGTCGATTTATGTGGCTCTAGCTGCCATTGCTTCCGACAAAGACGAGTACAGGAAAGAGATTATAGAGAATGGAGTTGTTCCGTTTATCATTAAGACTTTGAAATCCGGAAGCACTGATCCATCATCAATTACTCACAGGAATGATGCTACATTGCAAGCTGTGCCACTACCTATGAGCAATCCCAAAGCTACTATATTGGCTGCTTGCGGGGCGGCCAGAGCTTTATCACGTTCTGTAAGCACGCTGAGAACAAGTTTGATGGATGGTGGTCTCACTGCTCCGCTTTTCGTCCTACTAAAGCATCAAGACATGGATCTGCAGATCCACGCGACTGCGGTGGTATGCAACTTGGTACTTCAATTTAGCCCAATGCAAGAGGTCAGTTTTCAGGCCATCTCAGTATCCGCGTGCTTGCGTGTTGATTGTAAGACAGGCAATCATTGAAGCAGGTGTCCTGAAGATCCTTTGCGAGCATGCGCAGTCAATGAACACGTACCTGCGTCTGAACTCGGTATGGGCTCTCAAACATCTTGTGCTGGATGCATCCAATGACATGAAATTGACCTGTCTCGAAGAGCTCGGTCCTGGTTGGTTGAAGCAGATACTCAGTAATCATGTGGAGGTCCCTAATCTGTTCCCAACATCGAGAGGCGACCGGGAGGAGGGGTTCGCAACTCCAATCAGGATGAGTACACCTAACGCTGCTGGTGAACAGGTAGACCTACTCAACGCAGTAGAAAACTTTTCAAGCGAATCTAGTTTAGACGTCGAGGATGATTGCGTGGAAAATTCCAAAATGGTCGACAGTATTGGAGCGTTGAGTGGAGCAGAACACGAAAGGAATCAGCATGCAAGGTCTTCACTTCCAAACAACGGCCGGCAGCCGCTTATGGACAGCCGAAGTACAGATTGTAGCCACTTTCATCAAAGCATGTCGAACGAGTTGGCGGTACAGAAGCAGGGGCTAGAATTGCTCCGAAATCTCCTTTGTGGGAACGGGGCTCCAGATATGATTGATTTCGTTTTCAGAGAGGTTGGCCAAGACAGGCTCTTCGAGATGCTTGCTGCGAACCTCAGGCCCAAAGTGTTCAACGTCTTCAATCGTGAACGAAGATCTTCGGAGAAAGGAGTGAGGCTTATTCAACCCCAGATCGACATCGTTATCTCGATCTGCTACATTATTGTACACATCGCGGCTGGGCGTCCTCGGCAGCGCCAATTGCTCGTTGCGCAGACCGAGCTTTTGAAGGTTATGATTCCACTTTTCTCTCACACAGAGTGTGAGATCCGTAGCTGTTGTGTTTGGACATGCCTTAATGTGTTATGGATCGATGACAACGCCGATCGACCTCATGCCAAAGCGCGAGCTCGTGAGTTGGTCAAGTTAGGGGTATATGAGAAGCTCGAGCAGATGGAGACCGATCCTGTGCTAGACGTACGTGAGCGTGCGAAAACTGCTTCAGGTCAAATCGCAGATTTCTTGAGAACGTAAGGGGGTCATCAATCAACATTATGAGTTCAGGTGTGGGCGTGCTTCAACTTGAACAGAGACCTTATATCTAAGACAGCTTCGGTCCGGACAAAGGCCAATCCATGCAATTTCATGCATCGCTTACGAGGCTCTCACCGTGGATCATCACCTGTTCCCATTGCCATTGACGACTAGAGCTGGCTTAGTTGAGCCTGAATATTGACTCCTTATTTCATGTAAATGCATATATAGGTCGTTTCTTGTAGCGCAATGCAGCCCTGAAGAAAACTCCATGAAATCCAACTCACGAAAAGCTGCCATCGGTAAAGGCCTCGATCCTCAACGGCATCAATGAACTCCTCAGAGTTCCACTGGGTAGGATCATTGGGAATAAGTCTCTCAAAGGAGCGATCCGCATCGGCGTCTCAAATTCTGAGATGGTATATATGAGCTGCTCTACACTACGAATGGTGGGCATTTTTGGATATCGAACCCCTGAATGTAGCTTTCAACAACAATTAGGGAGCAAGGTGAGGCTGTGCTCAAGCTGGACAAAGCATAAGTTGAGCCAGAAGTTATTTTACTCCATAGGCATTAGCGTTCCTATCACCAGCGGATGAAAGATGGATGACTTTTCAATCTCAAAGTACTGATGACTTGCAAGTTTCTTACGGCCATTGCTTTGAACGACATGCTCTTGAGCCCTGTGGTCCCTCTTCGACAGCGGCCGATATGTGGAATGTAGAGATATAAATGCCTGAGTTAGCAATGTCCCATCTGCAAATCTGGAATGTCTAGCAATACATGCCAGCGCGCTCCAATGCATCAATCGAATTCATGTTGTCTGATGTTAAGAAGGTTGCACCATCATGTCAAAATACCGCGCTGAGCAGATGTGTGGTCACCAAGAGGGATGAAGCGCGGATTTAACCGCATACCGAGACTGGGGCGATGACTATGTGCAGGGGAGTATGCTTCGGATGGTGGAATGCCACAGTCAAGCTGCTGTGTTTTTGTTCACTATACACTGATATCCTACACCTGCGTTTTATCCTGGACAATACTAAGTCATTGGTCAATGCTCCGACTGAAGATCCGACTTTGCTTCGCTAGCTTCTCCTGAAGCTGTGCTACCACTGGTTTCAGTGCCCCTTGGTAAGTCCCGTACTACGTTCAGCTTCTGTCCTGACCGAGTGCAGATGAGTAGACCACCGAATCTCATTGATTACCCATATATGCTACCACCTATTTGTTTCAAGAAGCCACTACCCGTGATAGGATCGCACTAGCGAGAGTCCTTGGGGAGGTGTCCTTTTATGAGATTTCGTCCTTACAATGGCACGGTATCGTAATGGGCTAAGGTGAGATGTCCGGTATGATTATCGATTTTCGTAGAAAGGTCTGCTTATATCCAAGAACGAGAATGTAGATACTGTTTTCGTATATCTTCGAGCATGTAAGCTTCAGTCGTCCTTACCTCTTCCCAAAAACCTTGTCTCCTTTTATGTTGTAGGGAGACAGATGTGGTGCCTCGTAGATTTTATAGAATATTGTCCGATTATAGCCGGCGATTCCCGGAATAGCTCATCGAATGACGTCGTGATAATCAATGCCCAATAGTCCAAAATACCATTTCGTATGCTGATCATTGAGACCGATCACTATGAAGCTTGACGCCGCCGTGGTTAAGGCTTTGTCGATTGAACCGGCCAGAACGAAAGTGGTTTCCCACGGGGGATCTGGGTTCAGTACCACTGCAAAGATAATCACCATCGCAAATGATGGGAGCGAGAAGCACTATTTCATGAAGACCGGAATGGGCAAGGAAGCAGATGTCATGTTCAAAGGGGAGCACGCATCCTTGAATGCAATCCACTCGGTGGTCTCCAGTCTCTGTCCTCAGAGCTTTGCAGAAGGGAGGCTGGAAGATTCTCCAGGTGGTGCTTTCCTAGTGACCGATTTCCTGGACATGAGCGGTCGATCGACGGGCAATGCAAGTGAGAGACCTACTGACACACTACCTGCTAAACTGGCCAAGCTCCACACGACTAGTGCACCGATACCCAATGGATACACGAAACCTATGTTCGGCTTCCCAGTGATGACATGCTGCGGAGATACCGAACAGCCGAACGAGTTTACGGAAAGCTGGGCAGATTTCTACGCCAATAACAGGCTTCTTGCTATCCTTAAGACGTGTGAGCGTACCAATGGAAATGACTCTTCTTTGAGGTCGCTTGTTGAGAAAACGGCATCGGAGACCGTGCCAAGATTGATTGGAGATGATCATCTGAACAGTGGAAAAGGTGTCGTCCCCGTGACTGTCCATGGTGATCTGTGGTCGGGAAACAAAGGCAGAGGAAGAATAGGAGGGCATGGAGCCGTCGAGGATGTTGTCTTTGACCCTTCTTCCTGTTATGCGCACTCTGAGTATGATTTGGGTATAGTAGGTCATGTTTTTGTTCATTCTTTCCATATTAGGAATGACATGTCTTGGAAGGTTTCGCCCTTTGCTCGCTCAGAAAGTGCACATGTCTTGCCCAGTGGAGTCAATAACTAACCTCGAGGTTACTTAGATGCAAATGTTTGGTGGCTTCGGCCCAGCTTTCATGAAACAGTACCACGAGATATGTCTAAAGACGGATCCAGTGAATGAATACGAAGATCGCGTCAAGCTCTATGAACTCTACCACCATTTGAATCACTACGGGATCTTTGGTGGAGGTTACAAGGGCGGGGCTATGAGTATCATGCGAGACTTGCACCGGAAATATATCGGGAAGAGCGAAATCTAAGCACTGGGAAATCCATCAAATCCTAGCAAAAACCCAGATGAAATTGGCCTTCTTCTTTTGACCTCCGTTCAAAAGATTTGAAAGGTTTGATGAATGGTCGGCAAGTATTTTAAACGCCTGCCTGTGCCGCAACTTGACAGCCGGATGCTGAACGCCCATGCTCGAGAAAGTGCTCGAATACTTAGTGACGAGAAAGGTCGACTTCGAATACACACTACCAAATAGGACCATCACAGACTGCTAGGCTTCACCATACCTAGTGCCGTGCAGAGCAGCAACCTGTGGATCTCACGAGGTACTTTCTTCCTTCCTCTTGACTATGAAAGATAGTCAAGATTAGCAGTGAGTGGGAGTTGGGAGATTCTGTAGGGTGTGGAGAGAAGGAATGGGGCCCGTGTGTAAATAGTCAGACGGTTGGAACTGAAGGTAAGCTTTCGAGGACGAGGGACAATCTGGGGTTTACGTTGTTGATATGAATGCAACCTTGATTTCGGGACGCGGTGAAGGGCGAGAGTCAGAACGTCCACAAATACCCTTCTAGATATGAGGAGCTCTGACAGCTGAGAGGGGGGATTCCGGTCATCACAAGAAGCACAAAAGAGATTTTTTCTCTAAGAGTACCATTCATCGTCCTGTACCTTTCATCATGTCCACATCGCCTGCTTCTCAGTGCTTGACGTCGTTCATTCTCGGCCGACAGGCTTGGCGGCAGGATGGAGGGTGGTATATAATGAGGCGTAAAGAGGGAAGGCACGTTTTCTTGCTGCACGATCATCATAGAGTGTATTCATTCTTGTAGAGCATCATTCATCGGCCAGTAATCGTTAATCATATACACGCTGCCTGCGTCATCAGTGCTTGACATCGTTCATTCTCAGCCGGTAGGCTTGGGGAAGGATGGACGTTGGTATATCATGAGGCTGCACGGTCATCATAGGAATTATTTTTCTTCCAAGGGCATCATTTATCGGCCCGTAGTCGTTACTCATATATACATTGCCTTCGTTATCAGCCATTGGTCTCCAAGCGTAGTCTCAAGCCAGCCATGACACCATTTCCACAAAGCCAAACGTCCAGATCATTATCATCATCATTGCTTCGCGACTGTCTCCTTTCACCCTCCGAGCACCGCTGTTGAAAATGACATTACAGCCCACGGTCCTTACCGGAGCCCCCACGTTAGCCTCGGTGAGGGTGGTATACCCGCCGGGACAAACCCTGTTATTGACCGTCGTCACCACCGCCACCGCCGCCCCAACGGTAGTGGTCGTAGTCTGCGTGACAGGTGAATAGGTCATTGTCGGCACTTGGTAATACGACGTCGTTGGAGGCGTCAAGACCGTGGCAACGGTCACGGGAACGATGGGCACCACGGCGCCACCGTTATAGTTCGTCGTCGTTGTGACGTAATTGTAGCCTAGGCTTTGGGCTTGGTAGACGGTCGTCGTTTGGCCAGGGTACCATTGCGAGGGAGGTGCGCTGTAGTATTGTCTGGCACGGATGCCGGCGCCTGAACCGTATGCGCTGCCTTGACATGAGATGCCGGAAGGGCAACAGGCGACTTCCCCTCTGTCGTCCCACGCACAGGATTGACCAGAGGGACAGTAATAGCTTGGTTGGCCCATGTTCCCGCAGGATTCTTGGTCGGAGAATATTGGTGCGCCATTGAGGTGGATTGCTGTAGAAAATGATCTGAAGCTATTGTATTAGCTAGGGATACGATGGGAGTCGAGGATGCAGAGCGGTACGTACCCGACTTGCTGGGCAGAGACGAGGGATGGACAGAGGTAGATAAGGAGGAGCGGAAGCAGCATGGTACATCTCATCGCAACGCTCAGGGACAGCGATGATGCTGTGCTCTAATCACTGCATGTTCCCATGTAGGTAGGGCCATGCATGCCGAGAAGTGAGATGCAGGGCTAGGGAAACTTGAGCTGGTAGAAGCTTCGGCGTGAACTTCGAAAGATGATGCATTTGTGCATGCAGCGCCTTGGGCCGAGCCTTGCGCATTGATCGTTGTTTGACTAAGTTGACTAAGTTAAGTTGTTGAATGGTCCTCGTGACGCAAGGAAAACTTGGAAACCGAACATCCTTCGGAGTTCCCTCCAGAAAGAGCAGTGGGGAGCTCTGATGGTCTAAGGTAGACCCTTGCACCTTGTTGAAACGTCACCAGAAGTAGTTAGTCGACATCTTGGCCTTGTCATGGAAGAGACCAATCGAGCAGCGCGCTTGACCTGTTTCGATCTCTGACACTAGAATGCTGTCGCCACATGTAAAGTACCATTGCGTCAAATTCTTGCCACTACGGAGAACGATTCAACGAATCACCTCTTTTCCAAAAGTGGCTGAAACAGCAGGGGTCCGTTGCATACATTGTACTATTGTACCATTGTACTCAAGCGATAGGAATAAGCCATCCTCATTGACGTGGAGACACAAAACGTGCCAACGCTTCCCGTCTCCCATGTCCAACGCTGATCCGTCGCTGGCGCTCGTGTCAAGAACGTGGTACCGAGTATGTAAAGCTTGGGATACATGCCAAGCCCACATGATCGCTAATGCGACTTGATGTACGCTAACAGAACGGATTTTGGTTCTCGAAGCTGGCCATCAAGGGAAACAAGCAATAGCTATTGTGACTCAGTCACTGCAATTTGGTGCGAATATCGCTGCTCATGGGTATGCCGTGAATGAAAGGGCCATCGTCACTTCGTGAAGAACCTACATGCTCTAAAAATGCCATCAACATACATCACCTGGAAAGCATACGCGATGCAATAGATCCCTGGATATATATCTGTTTGGTCCTTTGCCAAGCACAATGCTCCAACCAAGCTCCTGTTGCTCAATCGCTATGCTCCGCTCCAATGGTGCAATGCATAAATCGACCGTCAAGCAATTGATAGCACACTCACTCTTCTCTACTCATCGGCAAATACGTACCTCCCTTGTTCTCTGATCGCTTCCCAGTACATCGATTTCACCTGCTCCCTCTCCCTGCTGCGTACAGCTTCGAGATTCTGCTCTTGCTCCTGGGTTGACGGGAATCCAACGTTCCAGTAGCCGACGGGCGATTGGGCGCGCCGAAACGGTGTTCGGTGCTTGCCAAACTCATTTGCGAATTGCTGCGATCTAGCTTGAACCAAGATTTCTTTCCTCTCCTCAGCCGACATCTTCTTCAGGCGGTCCTGGTCATTGCCAAGAAAGCCTTCGAGCAGACGCCGATCGGTCTCCTCTTCATCCTGGCCAGCTGACCTCGCATACCCGCTGTTTTCCACAAACTTACGAATGTCTCTGCACCGCGGGCAATTCCAATCAGTGCAACCGGATATGGCCTTTTTTTCGTCGTGTTTGCGCACAGATTCGTGGTAGGCATAGTCGCTATGTGCAGGATTCAGCTTGAAGTCCTCAATGCGCAGACGGTGCACCGGTCGTGCCCTCAACGGTTCATGTTCAGGTCGCGTATCTGCCGACTGATCCAACAGAGAAGATTTGCGAGATACAGGCTTTGTTGCTCGGTTCTTATCGGTGGCCCGGGCTGAATTGGCACCCTCACTCATTCCCGCTTCCACGCTTTTGCATTGCCTGAGGCTAGCCTTACCCGTCATACCAGATGCAGGCGCCTTTATTCTAGCTAGCATGCTTGGAGTCGTGAAGGGAGCCTTTGGATACACGTATTCCTCAGATCTCATGACTGGCGTCTTCAATGTTGCAGTTTTAGGAGGACTGAAGTCGTTCCCAGTGGATGCTAGCACCGATTTGGCGGGAGAAGGCTCGCTCAACAACGTGCCTAGACGATGATGGAGATCCGGGGCCCGGGAAGCTTTATCTGACGCCATGTTAACATCAACCAGGTTGACCTTCAGCTGGTCGCTGATTGATGGAACACCTTCTCCATCTTCCCCATCTTCAGCCAAAGCAGGCACATAGCCTGCGCCACGGGCGTGACGACTGGGAGGGAATGATGTTTTCTGATTCGCAAGCTTTCCTTGGGTCCTCGGCAAGATTTGGGAATTGGGATCTGTAGGTTGTAGTATGGTGGTGTTAGCTAGCATAGCCATGCGTCGCTCCATCACCCAGTTGTCTTGCGGAGTGCGAGGTTGGATGTGAGCTTCTGGCGCAGGTGTAACATAGTCTTTGGGGGTTGGCAATTCTCGATGCCGGAGATTGTTCGTGTTCAAGGCTTTAGCGGCATTAAGTTTGCTAGAGTTAACATCACAAATAGAAGACTGCTTCACACCATCCAGCCTTTCACTAACACGCTTGTTGTGTGCTTGCTGTTGTACCTTAGATGAAGCTTTGCGTGATCTTTGTGGTTGTTCTTCACGGGCCTTTTCTATGTGGGTTGTTGCTGGGTTTGCAGGAAAGGGGTAGACATCTGATACGGTTCCGCTGCTAAGCTTATCCTTCATTGGGCCAATACCACTGGGTCTCTGGTTTGCTGGGTCATATACCATCATCTCCTTGTCTCCCACTGCTGCTGGTGACACTAATGAGGTTCTCAGCCGCAATTCCTCATCTCTTCGCCGTTTCCTGGGTGTGTCTATGTGACCTCCAATATCGTCTAAGTCAATACTGTCATGGAGCGCGTCAAGCCGGAGGCTCGGAGTAGGTAGTGGACTACTCGAAGGCTGTTCATTCTTAACTAGAGGGGACTTCGAACCAGTACCATCCTCGTGCAACCTTATAGGTCTCTTGCGCTTGAGCGATCTTTCTGAAACAATGATAGGCGAGCTGCCACTATTCTCAGCTTGCTTTTCTGCATGCCCACCAATGTTCCCGGTCAAGTTATAATTACAAGCCTCAATTGAGGGCGAGGGTCGTCGCCCGGATTCGTCCGACGCTTCAGTGAGATCCCCAGAGCTTGCTCTGCGATCGTTGCTCAGAGCCGTTTGTGTTGCAGTAATCCTATTAGGAAGAGGTTCCAAGGTGAGAGTTGAACTACATCCCTGCCGAACCCAGGCTCTCTCTGAGTCCGCCCCGGGGGAAGCATCCCGCGAGATATCGCTAATCGATAAGGTTATGTCGTCCGGAATAGATGGTGGTGAAGGAGCACTGGAGAATCTCTGGTCTGTGGTAGGAGCTTCTGGAGAAGCCTTCGAGGTGCCAAGCCTACGCGACTTAATGCCTTTCACTGGGTGCTTCATGATCCATCTGTCGGTGTATTCTCGCCATTGTCGTGTCATATCTTTGTAGTGCCGGAGCTTAGTCTCCAGAACCTGGCGTGCAAAGGCTACCTTTTCATAATCTTTTTCACTTCTGACTAGCAGGTCCACGACCCGGTCGTATTCTTCAATGTCCACGGTTCTAGCCTTTAATCCAATTGCATTTTGGACATTGGAGGCACCCTTTTCCCCAGAAGCATTTGGTGCTCCAGTTTGTGAGCTTTCCTGATTTCTTTGTTTTGCACACTCAAGCTCTGCGAGTATTTCAACATTATGGAACTCCAACTCTTCTACTCTCGCTGCTCTCGATCGCAGAGCGTCGATTTCCTCTAAGTATTGCTCTTTCTCGGTGGCAAACAATCGATCTCCTGGTAAATTACCATTAGCGTCATTATCACACATTCGGTGTAGCAGAGCTTTGGCCTACGCTGAGCGAGCTTCCGGGTAAGGTCCTCTGTCAAAAGATCCTCCAGGGCATCGAGTCGCTTATAAATGTCGCTACGAATTTCGTTCCTCTGGTCCTGAAAGGACTCCATCTAATGTCATGTAGTTTATCACTCTAGCCCTCACTCGAAGATCCCCTGATTATTCGCGTAAATAATAATGGGTCGCATTCCGAACGCGATGCTACGGCGATGCCTTAGCCTTTCCAGAGTTAGCCTAGTCGAGGATCATAGGATGATGAGTCAGCATACTAGTCCCGGTATGGCTAAGTGCGTACCTTAGCGGTTAAGCATAGCACTAATTGCTCTGTAGGGACTGCATATCGTCGAATTTTGCATAAATCAGAGCTCTCCTTGCCCAGCCATTGATTTCAACACTTTACAATTGCTTGATGTGACTTCTCGCTAGGGTATGGGATACTAGGAATTAAGTGCTTCCGGCCTTACTACCTGTCATACCTTTCGCTGCTGTCTACTATCTTTATGAGAAATCATATACGACCAGTGCTTGAGCGCCCTGCGTCTTCTCTCGAAGCAGTACCACCCTTTCTTCGTCAAAGGCAACCCACCCCTTTGTGAAATCTGATGCGTCCAATATCTGATCCTGATTGAATGGATGTGGAGGGGCCCTGACGAATGACCGGAGTGCCTTTTGCAGCTTAGGTGCACTGATGCAGCTGTTTTCTGGACGCACTTGAACGCTGGCTGCACCTGTAATAGCCCGCCTTCTGGTAGAGCCAGAGCTTAAACCCCCTTCCAGTTCCCAAACACGAAGCTCATTACCCAAAGCACTGACCGAGACCGCTTTGCCCCGGTCACCAACCTGAGCACCCGAGACCGAAGCGGTGTGGCCCCAAAGCCGATTCCCCGGCCCTATACTCAATTCCTGAGCTTTCGATGTTACCATATACAATGTTAGTGTGTTATCTGCATGAGCTGAGAGTAGATATGGATGATTATATGATAGGGATGTCGGCTTTGTTAGTGAGGGTATCAGTAAATGACCGGCTCTGTTTGGACGACATGGAGGGCCATCGCCCATGGCCGGTACTTTATTTTCAACGTCGAACGGTGTACATGGTGTTCTCGTCGATTTCGTTGAGGCGGTGGCCATGCGAGAATCCAAAATTAAACCTTCTACTGTAAGCCGAACCTCCTGCAAGCCTACAGACCACCCCGATGTCCAGGTGGGCAAAGCATAGGCTATAGAGGCGACGATACTGGTGGACGAAGTTCTTATTGCCAGCGATAAAGGAGGGTACGCTGTGTGAGACCGTAATGACGACAAAAGGTAGGGAGCCCCTGACGCGGTATCCGGCATACCGTCCTTGTCATGACTAATGCGATACAATGACAACAATGGCATTCCGGTCATGGTCAGTAAATAAGGTGATTTGTAGTCAACTGCTAGGATAGCGCCGTTCGTAGATGGACCATGTTTGTATTGGTGTGTAAACGTCCTCTCGGTCATGCTCAATGTATAGATGTTGAAGCTACCATCGCTGAAGCCAATGGCAACATTCATCCCACCATTGACACATTTCGTGTCGTCGATTGCCATCGATGCTGGACCTACGGTGCCTAAAGCCGTACTTGCTATCAATCGTTTTTCTCCCTTGAGCGACCATGCTCTCAAACCAGTGGTGGCGTCTGCGATCACAACGATATCTTGACAGAGACGCACCAGTAGCGGTGGCGTAGATGGTGGCTCTGCAATCTGGGTTTCACTGACGCTGGCGCTGCCTCTCGACCAGTTGTGGCGTAATCTGTATTGTCGTTTCCAGTCGGTCGCTTTGCCTCGTTTCACAAGATGGTCATCATCTAGCCACTTCGATATTCTGGACGAATAGAACAAAGACTTCGCTGGTGTTCCCTGATCTCGAATGCCCCGAATCCGAGATGCCCTTGGCCGTACAAACCTGTCGTAGAATGCGGCCTTCCATAATTGTGGATCACCAGCAAGATCATTCAACCGTCGAGACAGTCTGCATGATTAGCTGAGGCGTGACATTCAGACTTGACGATGCGCACCTTTGGCAGAGGACAAGGTCTGAGACACATAGGAAAGAGAGTGCTCTTAGGAGAAGTTCGTCACTTAAGACGGACAATCTATCCGATCTATTGGATCGTGGCCGCTTGACACAACGCTCGTTCCCAGCATCTGCTTCCAGGGAGCGCTTTACCATAGTAAGGCTTGCTATAGAATCTGTAACAGTGAGTCTCGAGGTGGGTGAACTATGTTGGATAAGCTAAGTACTCTACGCCCAATTAATAGTCACCCAATCCCCTGCGTTTCGTCTGCCGCGGCTCGTGGCTTAGCGAGCTTCTAGAACTATACGATACTAGCGCCAATGCCCACGAAATCTCAGTATGGCTCCAGTAATCTCTCGAATGATTTTAGAGATACCTCACTTCATACACCACAAAGGTCTACTATTGTGATCTACACAATTTGCACTTATCAATCGTACAGCCAATCGAACAATGTAAGCTAACACCAACGATAACCAGCCAAGCGACCTTGTCCCCAACACTTTGACTCGAGAAGCATTATTGGCACCTGGAGACTGACTGCGCTATCTTACCTAGACCATCAATACGAGAAGCATGGACTACCAGCAACCAGGCGGACGCGGTTGCTACAACTGTACGTGATAATTCGCCCTCTTCCTATGAGGACAACGGACTATTGGCTCATGGGCTTCTTCGTTCTAGGCGGTGATTCCTCTCATCAAGCTCGAGACTGCCCCAAGCGTGGGAGTCCAACATGCTTCAACTGTGAGTCTAATCTGTTTGCCTCTGGACCGAAAACTCAATTGACGAACAACAGGTGGCGAGGTCGGCTCACTAAATTTGCTGTGGGGAACATGTCGCTAATGCGGACATTCCAGGAGGGCCATGTATCGCGTGAATGCCAAGCCCCTCAAAAGGAGAAATCCTGCTATCGTTGTGGCGAAGCCGGCCATATCTCGCGCGAATGTCCCAACCCCGGTAATGGTAGTGGAGGCGGAGGTGGAGCTGGAGGAGGCATGAGCGGAGGATATGGTGGAGGGGGAGGCGGAGGTGGTCAGGAGTGTTATAAGTATTCCTCTCTACCTTTCTGTGATCCGTTCTATTTCCTTATTTAATACATCTTAGGTGCGGGAAGGTTGGCCACATCGCCCGCAATTGCACCGAAGGCGGGGGATATGGCGGAGGCGGAGGCGGATACGGTGGAGGCTATAGTGGAGGTTACGGCGGCGGTGGCGGAGGCCGTGGGGCTGGTGGACAGACCTGTTACTCTTGCGGAGGCTACGGGCACATGTCTCGAGATTGTACCCAGGGTCAGAAATGGTACGTAAACAACTCTGCGAGAAATTTCCTCGATCGAGACGCAACGTCGAATTGCAAGATCTGGGCTCGGAGTCCCGATCAATTCAACGTGGTCTCCGTCAAGTGAACAGTGATCTTAGGATTATTTTGCTGACTTTGATTTCTTCTACAGCTACAACTGTGCGTACCCTGAGCGTTGATGTCGCTAATGTGACTTCGACTGATGTACAACAGGCGGCGAAGTTGGCCACCTATCACGCGATTGCCCTTCGGAAGCCTCATCTGAACGAGTCTGCTACAAGGTACGTGCACTATCCAGAATTTTTCTCATCTGGGTACTGCATACACTCCGTTTTCTCAAGCTCTGTTCCGTCATATCCCTTGACGCACGCTTCTCGATCCATGCCTGTACATTGAAGAAGTACTGACATCGATTACCTGTAGTGCAAGCAGCCAGGACATGTTCAGGCAGCCTGCCCGAGTTGAGCCCGCCACCACTGAATTCCTCCATTTGGACCATGGATGACCAAGTCTTGGGTCATGTAGTCGAGACTCAAGAGATTTTCTATATGCCCCCATTGGCCACGGATTGGTAGAGGCAGCATTGGTCAGGACTCTGGGATTTCTATATCATCTCCTTTCTAGCGCGCACGCATGACGATTTTTATACCCAAGCATTGAGGGCAATCTTGGCGGGGATATCGAAGAGCAGTGGTCAGAGAGGTGGGATGTTTGCCATGGAAATGGCCTCTTGCATAGCGATGACTGGAAGTGTACGCTAGTCAATGATGTTCACGGCCTTGGTCTACATCAAAAGTCAATGATGAACAACAGGAATTGATGATATGGAGGCAATGCTGTAGGCGAACGTTTGTCACTAACAATTGGACAGTATGATAGCTGCTTGGATTCCTGTGCTACACGATGCGAAGCATGACTTCGACAGGTAAAGCATAGTGTCTACATTCTATGGTCACCAACGTACTGAATGTTCCCATGAATGCTGGCAGACTAACACAAGACAATCAATGTCAATCGCGTTATCGGTTTACCAAAGCTAATCGGACCATGGCACGGGCTCGATGTGGGTTGTATGGCCCTCGATCAGTCGGAGGCGTAAAGGAAGCAGATGACACGAACGAAGGCTGCAACCCATTCAATCAAGGTACAGTTAACCATGGGCATGTGAACGCCCCCAGAGGAAAGGGCGGAAACTCAATTGCGTCACAAGGACGTGGGTTCCGTAGCAGTGAATGGGACTGTTGATACCCACTGTAAGGTCAGACCCTCGAAAACAGCAATAGGTCGTGATAGATGTAGTAGTACGACGTTGGTGAATGATTGATACCTATGCTTTACCGTACGCAGCCTCTGTGCCTCTCCTCTACCAATTGACTTTGTGGCTCAAACTTCTATTTCTGAAGCGAAAGCGGGCGAGACAGCGCGTTGCAGGCTAGTGGACCCTGACATTAGTTGCAATGCTACGCCACCTCGGGGACTACGTCCTCTTTCTGCCTAACGCTCAATTGGCTCAATTGATCGATTTTGGCGTTATTCTCCTGTGGACTGACTCACCACTGCCTTTTCGTGACGCGACCATTGTGCTACAAGTCACTGGTCCTCCCCTACTCCAGACGGCTGGCCCACAAGATTCCACGCAGCCATCATGGATCTGGTCTTTGTTCCAATGAACCAATCATGTCCCGGCACATTCCAGCGCTTTCTGGCACTATCGTTGGGTCAGGAGCAGCTGACTGCCATAGGATTGGCGCTTACACTCCTCTCACCACAGGGCACAGGGCACACGCACGCACAGGCAGCATTTGCTTTGCCTTGCCTCAGCAAGACATGAACCGTGGCCCACTTCACTCCAGGAAGGGTGTCAGTTGATGCGAGTCATCAATTGATCCAGTCATTCCTCTCCCCGTCCTGTCGTTCATTGCTGCCTTGGGCCCCCGTCCCACATTTTCACCTATTGTCCTTCCTGTATTTGCTATTCACCGCTGCCTTGTTTCATTGACAAGGCTTCCGCTCATGCTCAATCTCAATCCCAATTTCTGTCCTTCCAACATCTATCTCTAACATGCTGCGAACAAAGGCCCTCTAATATTACTACATAGGCAACCGCTGGTTCCGTTTCCCCCAGCAGCAAATGATCCGCATTATCGTGACACAATCCGTTCAAACTCCATCTCCGAAACTTTGCCACCCAATCCGGACAACGTCTTAATACCGTCTTACAAATCAAAGCATTGACCTTTCACATTCCACCACCTTCGCTTCTGCCTACAATCACCCTCCAACAACCTTGCTCATCATCACAATTGCAACGTCGCTCCCCCAAAACACCAGAAATGTCATTACCATCGATATCAAACCTTATGTCTCCACCTGAGGCCAAGCCACTTGAGAGCTTTTCAATTACACCAGCAAAATCTCCCTCTACAACCCGATCCTGCATCGTTACTTCAGATCAGACCCTCGCTCCAATGGCAGCTTGTGTAACGTCAGACACACATATTAGGGTATTGCCATCTCCTCCAGTCTCACCGTGGATGAGGAAGCGATGCAAGGAAGAGCAGGACGACCAGACAGGCGCTACAGGTAGTGGTCGAGGAGCCGACAGAGGCCAAGATCCAGTCCTCTTCCCCGATTCGGAGTCCTTTGGATCTGTAGGCGATCAACCTTTATTCCCAGCAGAGCCCTTGGTCGAGCATACGGAGGCAATCATCACCAAGCACATGGCAATGCATATGCAATCATTTGATCACAAAGTCAATTGTCCTACCAGAGAAGAGTACCGCCTAGCAATTGCCTGCATACCTCAGATTGGCCGTCTCTACAACCAAAATCCAGGTGCTTACATGAAAAGGCAACGTGAAGAGATGGAAGATCAGTACTGGCAGACCAAGCGTTTCTGTGCCTCAGCTGGCACCAAAGCGGCCCCCGTACGGATTGCACCAGCACCAAAGTTGATGAAGCGAGCTATCAACCGCGCGGCGACCCCTGTGAAAGCACCAACCTCTGCAAAAGCCGCAATCCCAAGGATAAAACGTACACCTAAGGCTTCACCAATGACCAAACTGATGGGGTTTCCAGAGAAGGGTCGGTCAGCCACGCCTGACCGCACGCCAGGAGCAAAACGGGAAGATGTGGATTACAACGCTCTCCCTGATTACGCACCTCCAACATCGACTCTTCCCAAAGGCAACCCGAAAGTTTTGAAGGCTGATTGGCCAAGCAGTAATGTCTTGAACCTTGCAAATGACGCAGATCGGGACATGCTTCACGAAGCCGAAGTGAACCTTGCGGGCACACTTCGTCTGAGCTGTGCCACATATTTATGCAGTAAACGACGCATCTTCGAATCTCGTCTCAATGCTCTTAAGATTGGCAAGGAATTCCGAAAGACGGATGCGCAACAGGCCTGCAAGATCGATGTCAACAAGGCCAGCAAGCTATGGGGTGCATACGACAAAGTGGGATGGTTCAATAAAGACTATTTCACGCAATACCTTTGATTTCTCGAACATACCAACGACGAGACTGTCCTAATCCGACGTGGATCATTCACCATCATTTACCTTCTATCTGGCTAAGATTGTTATACCGGCAATGACTCTAACGACACACTACCTTTTCTATGGTGTTCAGCAGGCCGGCCCTGCATTATGTAATCTTGATTTGGAGAAAACCGGTGCTTTACCGGGCTCTCCACACCCCACTCGTTATGATTCACACGACCAAGGCGTTCGGTTTGTCAACTTTGGGATTACAAACTGTATGGCCCTTCACTCAGCTCATCGATACCCCTTTTCCGTTTTGTCAGTGCCCAAGTGGCGCGTTGCAGGCATGATTACATGTCTCACTATGCTTGCTCGGTAGGGTAGACTTGGATCAGATTATGGAAGGGATGAGACGGAAAGAGTAACCGTTCGGCCAGGACAATAGGAATTGCTTCAAATATCATCAACCCATAACCAGCCTGCATGAGACTTTCATAGCTAGCATAATCCAATAACAAAGCATTAAAACTCTAGACCCCTTTCCGTTTCTACTACCTATGTATGGAGGGTCGATACCTGACACTGCGATAGTGGACGTCAATGGGCTTGTAAACCAACACAGGACTGCCGGCGGTGCACAAGGCGGCAACAGGGTCAGCCCTACAAGCTTACGGATTACGGAGCTCTTCGAATTACATTTCCATTGTCAGACAACCACGATTGCAATCACATCACACCGGAGGCAACTTATTCGGTAGCTGGACTCCATGTTTCCATCATGTCACAAACTCAAACCCATGTTGAGCCGTCAGACGGTTCGGACCATAAGGAAGTGCATAAGAAAGTGAAGAGTAGAAGGCCAGCAAGTAAGCTCAGGCCTTTTCATCCTGCACTACGCAGGAATGGTATGGAAGTGCATGGCGCTGACGCGCATTTCTGCGATCTACAGACACTGCTTTCCGGCAGCAGAGACTGAAGGCGTGGCAGTGAGTATATCGTGATGCAACTTGGCGACAACAGATCATGAGCAGCTGCTGAACATATCTTGCCCAGACCTATCCTTACACCCAAGACCGTCCTACCTTTATTCTTCATCGTCGGCATCATCTTCGCGCCAATAGGCGGATTACTGCTATATGCCAGTGCCCAGGTTGGTTGTCACCGCATGGATCCAATAAGCATTCCTAAATGCTATGATATAGGTGCAAGAAATCTCAATCGACTACTCCCATTGTCGGGACGAAGCACACAATTCCTCCGATTACAGCGATATCCCCGGCAAATATACTTCGTCTTCATTCAAATGTGGAAGCTCAAATTGCACAGGAGGCGCTCCGGCCCAATGGAGGGGCTACAGTAAAGGCGTGCCTTACGGTAATAACACCGTCGAGACCTTTATCTGCTCTTTGAAATTTCAGATTCCTTGCGATCTCAAGCCGCCTGTCCTGCTCTATTATCGCCTCACGAACTTCTACCAGAACCATCGCCGATATGTAAAGTCTCTGGATTCGGATCAATTAAAGGGGACCGCCGTGTCGAATACATCACTTGGTGCTTGCGCGCCCCTGGATACTGACCACCTGGAACACAAGAACGGAAAGCCATATTATCCTTGTGGGCTTATAGCCAACTCTGTCTTCAACGATACATTCTTAAACCCTTTGCAATTGAACGTACCTCATAGCCATCAATCTCAAAGGCCGTACAATATGACGAACAAAGGCATTGCCTGGGCCAGTGATGCAGCGCTATATAATCCTACCAAATACAATGCTGCAGATATCGCCGTTCCACCTAATTGGGCACTACGCTATCCAGATGGTTATACGGACAAGAGCCCACCACCCAACCTGAAAGAGGACGAAGGCCTTCAAGTATGGATGAGGACAGCGGGTCTTCCAAATTTTAGCAAGCTAGCCTTACGCAATGACAACGAAACGATGCAATGTAGCACGTATCAAGTGGATATCGAAGACAGTACGTATATTGCTTCTTGCAATTCGTGCGAGTGTACTAACGGTCATTAGATTTCCTAGTCACCATGTATGGAGGCACGAAATCTATGGTAATATCCACCCGAACTGTGATGGGGGGCAAGAACCCCTTCCTCGGCATTGCATATGTGGCTGTCGGAGGCATCTGTATCCTCCTTGGAACCCTCTTCACCGTGACACATCTCATCAAGCCTAGGTATATCATCGGGAAAACCCACCTGATTATTTCACGGAATTAACAACTTCACAGGAAACTTGGGGACCATACTTATCTCACGTGGAATAATGACCAACCAAGCACCGCGACTGCAACAGGGATTTCCAGACCTGGTAACGATGCTGCATGATTTATGTGTTTTCAATTTTTAGATGTACTCGGTGTCGTGGCTACGAGCGTTTCTGGCGTTTTGGAGGGGTGTTGTATAATCTGAACTGGCTAAACAGTCTAGAGTCTCCAAGTGGATGTGTGCCATCTTCACCTCATGCCTCATGAGCTTTCTCTTGATGATCTCCACCTATGCCAGACGTTTCGAGGAAGATTCATGTTTGTTTCCCGCGGGACGGCGTTGGTAAAGAAATTGCTTATCGCTTTGTGTTCAGTTGCAATTGCCGGTTCCGGTCCCATTTTCGACTCCACGTAAAGTTCAGCGTTGTTGGAAGAAAGGCGATGCAGATGCGAAGCCTAACACGATCGTCCATGGAGAGAAAGGAAGATGGTTGTGGGGATGAAGAAAGCCAGCGACAGGTGCAAGATGTTCCTGGAGGTGGAAACAGGATGTGTTCTATACATATGGGCCCAGCCAATGCCTGATTCTCCTCACGCATTCCAACGGTTACCCCTTGAGGCCCTGCCAAGAGCCGTACAGAATCAGGGTGTCCATCATGTTACCTCGGATATTGTTGCTCTCCTTCTATGCTGCACTTCCCGTTTTCGCTCTGTTCATCGATCATCATGCACACAATGGCTCAACCATGTTGCCAAACATCACGATCGACATGTGTGGCACGTCACCACCCTCCGAGGAGCTTCGGGCAGCCCATTCATACTTCCGAGGCTCCCCCATAGCACGTCTCACAGGGGGCAGCACAGCGACCAAGCCGCTTGTCGTGGAGATATACATGCACTTCGTCTCCACTGCCGATCAAGCACCGTTGTTTAATTCCCGTACACGTTCAACCCTCATATCCAATCAGGTGAACCATTCCCCCTTTCCCCCCAAACACCCACACCCTTCAGATACCAATCTCTAACCCGTGCCTTTTGCCACTTCCCCACAGATGGCCGCTCTGAACCAAGCCTACCGCCCCTCCAACATCACCTTCCACCTCAACACGACCTCCTACACCATCCGCGACGACTGGGCCACCGACGCCAACAGCACCACGATGAAAAAGGCCCTCCGCCGCGGCACCTACGCCGACCTGAACCTCTACTTCCAGACCAACCTGTCCTCCTACCCGTACACCTACAGCGCCGGCTCCACCCTCCTCGGCTACTGCACCCTCCCCACCAACATCACCTACCCCTACAACGGCCAGGTCTACGAGTTCCCCGCCGCCGACTACGCCACCGACGGCTGCAACATCCTCGCGGGGAGCATGCCGCACGCGCCCAGCTCGGTCGTCGGCTACGATCAGGGCAAGACGGCCGTGCATGAGGTCGGGCATTGGTTCGGCTTGCTGCATACCTTCCAGGACAACACGTGCGGGGTGGGCGACGCGGGCGACTATTGCGACGATACGCCGCAGCAGAGTGTGAGTACGAGCGGGTGTCCGACGGGGAAGGACAGCTGTCCCGATTCGCCGGGCTTGGATCCGATTCATAATTATATGGATTATTCGACTGATGAGTGGTGAGTTCCTTTTCTAATCGCGTATTCTTTTCCTATTTCAGACCAGACCAAGGTGCACTTCGAAGCAAGTAACTGTCATGATGGCATCCAACTAAATCGTTTCAACGGGAATAATCTAACTGACACCTTCATTCCTCCGTCCCTAGTTACGTCAACTTCTCACCAGAGCAGCAACTGCGAATGGTCAACATGTACAACATGTACAGGAAGGGCGAATGATGGAGGATTGCATGAAGGAATCACGACACTCGTTATGGAAGCATTGGCGATGGCATTTGATATAATGCGAACCACACTCGTTGATGGGATGGGATTTTGCTTTTAGATGACAGAGGTGCACGGTAGGGTCGATGGTATGAGCGATGCATGCACGGCGCTCATGGGTCTTATTTGGCATCATGGTGGCGTTGGAGGGATGGTCTAAGTTATATATGAAGGAACTGAATGGATTTCACACAACTGTTTGACTGTCTCGAGGCTGAATGTGAAGATGCGTCAATGCGCATATTTAGTCTCGATCGCTGACACGAGTCGCTACTGTGCGACAGACTGGTCGTAGCCAATCCAGATCTCGCTCGCAGATGGTAGAAGACAAGAACTGATACCGCTCCCTTCCTTAACTAACCATGCTCATTCAAAAATGATTCCCTGTAGACTTTTCCAAAGGGAAAATCCGTTATCGATCAAAAGGTCAACAAAATATATCCTACCGCTTCTTCTTCCTGCCTTTATCCTCTTCATCATCCAGCCCACCTTCTTTGTCTTTCCTTTTGGCCTTCTTCTCCAGCTCATCCCAGTCCTCGCCGCCACTCTCATCATCACTCGCACTGCCTTCGTCGGCAGAAGCATCGTTGTCGAAATCCGACTCGTCTTCCGACGATTCATCAGAGGCCGCCAGCTCCTCGTCGGACATCTCAAACGCAGACTCTTCTTCCTCCTCGTCCGAGCCTTCGTCGTCCGACTCCATCGTCAAGAACGACCAGCCGCCGTCGACGAAGAATTGGTGGGGGTCGGCAATGACGGTCTTCATGATGGTGCTCCAGTTCAGGTTCAGCGGACCTTCGCTATATGGGATTTCCACGGAATCAAGCCAGTCCTTGACCTGCTCCAGGCTCTCCACCGGAACCGTGTTGATATGTGCTGGCGGCCGGTGAAAGTCCTTGAAGACGCAGACCATGTCGAAGTTTTTCAGCCCAAATTGGACGCGCTCCAGATGGACGATTTCGATCTCCTCCAGAGCTATTACCATGAAGGGCGGTTCGGTCAGCTGTACGAGACAGTCTGTGGTGGGTTGGCACAGCACGTTAGACCGATTGGGCACACCACTAAAACCAAGATCTCTGAATGGAACATCCACTCCGAAATCTTCAGGAGCAGCGGTCTGAATCCGTTCAGCGAAATTCTTGAAGGCTTTGTCAAGCTGGGTACGCCGCCGCCTCTCTTCCTGCTCCTGTTCAAATTCTTCTTCGTCGCCAAAGCGATGCTTCCTCTTACGATTGCCCGTCTCATCGAACGCCATGTCAGTCGCTTCGCGATAAAATTGTACGTCTTTGGCTTTCTTCTTTCCAATCATGATTGGGTCCTTCAAGTGGATGTGGATGATGACGATTAACTCGTGTGTACAAGGTTGGAAAAATAGATTCTTGATGTTGCTGAAGAGGATGTCAATCTGACTTCCACGGTGATCGGCGTAACGAAGACCATTCTGATGTATCTCCACTTCACCGGCTACACGTTTGCCGTCGAGTCCCGGCCGGACGAAGAGATTATCAAGATTGATCGGCTTACGACCTGTTGGGATAATTAGCAGAGGAACACTCCATCCAAGTTACAGCACTTACTTCGGATTACACTGAGCTTATCCTGTTCAACCACATCTTCGAGCTCTTTCTTTTCTTGTTCTCGCCGTACAGCATTTTTCCTCAAGTCAGTGATCTGGGTGGCAATATCCTGCATCCGATCCGTGTCTGTGGACCGGAAGGTTAGACTTCTGACAAAGTGTGCATCTGCATTCTCGAATGGTTGGTCGTCCTTTCTACCAACACCTTGTCCAGGGGACAAGAAATTTATTCGCAGGTAAGCAAACTCTCCCTCGTCGCTTTTGCTGGCATTCTTGATGGTGTTGATGTGGAATGGTACAGGCCTACCCATGATAGGCAGGACGACTGTGGATGCCTTGACATCTACTACAATTGCTAGATCCGCCACCCGGGAGGGAAATTGATTGTCTCGCTTGTATGACTCGAACTTCTTGAACTTTTTCTGACTGACACCATTGGCGTCACCTGTGGCTTCGCTGTAGCGCTCAAGACCTTCCTGTTGCTTCTTTTGAGCCAGCTCTTTCTGATGCTCCCGACGTCGGACCTCAGCACCATCGTCCACCTGCTTGCCACGGTCTGCACGAAGCTTTGTTTTCACAACATTGGTAGATGCGACGGCACCAATCTTTGGGTCTTTCTTGCTTTTGGCCTTTTGCGCTGGCGTTTCTTCATCCTCTTCATCCTTGAAGTAGAAAGAAACCGAACCGAGTTCCAGTGGCGCTGGTTTTGTGAGATTGCCAGCTGCCTCGGATCTGCCGTGAATACGAACGGTATCTGAAACGAAGAGTGTATATGTCTTACTCTTCTTATCCTGAGGTTTTGGGTTCTCGATGTCGGTGAATCCTGGGGCAAAGTTGAGTGTCATCCCATCTTTGAGTTGTCTTGTATTCTTAGCGTTGATGAGGAGTGTCGGATCTTTGGCTTCGATACCGATTCCTGCTCCGATAGCCTTCAAAAAGTGTTTCTCCATATCTGGTTTTTTAGCCTTGATAATGCCCAGCGCCTTGTTGTATAGTTCCTTGATGACTACACCTTCCCTCGCCTCCTGGATTAGCATGTCTTGTATGCTGAGTAATAATTTATAGTTGGCCTCCTGAGAGCTGTTGGGATCCACTAAGAATGTCCGGGCCACCATGGAGCTATAGCTTTTGTACCGAAGGCCAAGGCCTGCAATGATAATACCAGGATGCAGGGTTTCGCCGTCAGATGTTGCCGACTGTTTCAGATCGTAATTTCCTCCACTTTGGACCGTTGGACCGTACATAAAATCCAGCTGGCTGTTGTCAAAATCGGCGGGTAGCTTAGAAGTCTTTAGGTTCTTGAAGAACTTCGGATCGTCTAGCTTCTTGTCCATCTTGTCTGCCAGCATCTTGTGCGTAACTTTCTTTTCAGCATCCAGAATTGACGACATCTCCTCCATAAAGAATTCCCAGAGGATACCCGTACACGCTCGGGACGCATTCCGCATCGACCGCTAATCGATGTCAGCCATCTCGGACGCCTCAGGACAAAACCTCATCAAAGCGATGACCAACCAGCTCATGCTCATCCTTCACCGCAAAGGCGGCAGAAGAAAGGGCCATCGATATGTCAACTTCTTCCACCTCTTTCGATATGTCACCAAATGCCTTCTTCCATTCATCCGCAAAGGGGCCCGCAGAAGTGTCTTTCGCAATGGTTCCGACTTTCTTCTGGTATCATTTTCAGCAATTTCGCTCCCCGGGGTATGACTCATGAACATACTCCGGCACCTTTTATGACATCGAGGCACTTCTCCAAGTGTTTGGCGTTCTGATCTGCGTCCTTGCCTTTCACAAGAATCTCAACAGGGACCTTTCCCCCCTTGAGAGGTTCCAGGTGTTTCGCTGTAGGTAGTGGGCGTGTTCAGCTCACATTCACCGGGCTCTCTTCAAACAACCTACCTTTCTTCGCAGTAGTGACAATGTAGAGCGCCTCCAGTGTGAACACCATGAGCGTAGCGGGGAATTCGTACCCAAGGAGCCAGAACTATAACCAGCCTGTTAGATCTTAACTTCGAGATACATCAACAGGCACACATACATGCATAGCATTGTTTTTGTGAAAGGATGGATTATCCTCATTCCTGCCCATCAAGACCACTATAGACCCGACGGCCCCGAACAACGCGTCGTTCGACTGTCGTTTGTCGGTTTTCCATGCTGAAATAAAGTGTGAGAGACGGCTTTGGAAACTATCTTTATCGATCTTGACTTCGTCAGCCATGGCGGGTATGTGGTTCAGACAGGATGCTGTCGTGAGAGGCGACTGAAAGGTAGGATGAGGTTTACGTTATGGCAAGACAGTGATCGATACCGCGCAGGAAGCGCGCTCATTGGCTCAGTTTGGTCTAAATTAGCGGAATTATGTTAAGCCGTAGAATATCCGGTCCTGAAGCTACATAGTACTTTCACCATCCATTGTAATTCAGTTGTCTATGTGTGCTACTCTTCACAATTGGTCTCGGATCGCTTTTCTCATTGATCGACTGTTGGAGGGATAGCTACCAAGCTTTGGTCCGTTTCGGAACGTATTGTGGTCCCAAAATGTCGAACGAGGAATTATAGCGAGACTTAGGACTACCAACCTCTCGCAGTAAAATGGTACTGGGCCCAGGGCCATAAGTAATTGCAGAGCGATGGTCAAAACCACAACTCAAACGTCACTAAGATCTTGGCCATCTGCCCATCATGAAGATCAAGGTACCTCACTAAGTCCTCGACGGGACAAAAAGAGCAATGCAGCTACAGGTGCTGCGGCCGCAGGAGCCCGAGCGATTGGATCCCAAGCCTTAGCATTTTACTTCAGAGCTCCCGCCAAGGCCTTTTTCAGAAGTAGGATAGAGTAGGTTCACGTCTCGACCCCAAGAGGTGAGCTTTACGGCTCATTAAATTATAGCTATCTGGTATGCTTCGTGCTTTCGTTGTATCTGAGCCACTACTGAGGCGCACTACAGGCCTATGCTAGAGCTATCAATCCCCAGGTAGGGCAAACGGGGTGGTCTTTGGGAGTGAGTACGCCAGGGCTACTTGCCCATGCCATCCGCCATCAGGGGTGGACTTTTGTTCCGAATCATGTACTTCCACCTATGCTGGCGAATATTGGGTACAAGTTACTGGCCGGTACGCATACTTGGATTGACTGACAGGATGCAGAGTTGGGGCTGTTCTGTATACCTCCTATCTCCAGATTTTGGGTGCCTTGCATCCACCATCTTCTCAGTCATTGAAAAGGGTGTATCCACCACCACCGGTTGACAGCACACTACTGGCTGGCTTTGCGGCTGGAGCAATCCAATCGGTCGTAGCAGCCCCACTTGATGCTCTCTCCGTCCGCTTCAAAACTATGGAAATTCTTAATGGTCGGTATACGTCCATGTGGGATTATGGCGGCAGAAAGCTCCGCGAAATCGGTCCCCGGGGTATCATTGCTGGTTGGGGCCTTTCCTTTCTCAAAGACTCCTTAGGATTTGCAGTGTTCTTCGCAACCTTTGAATACGTGAAAGCCCAAGCTTACTACGATTTCGTTACCAAATATTACGGCGACCTCCGTGGGCCGTCCCCCAACTCTCGTTCAGAACTCCGACTTCACCAGACGGGCAACAGCAACACTATAAAACCCCACTATGCCATTGAACCAGTCTTCTTAATATTAGCCGGCCTATCGGCCTCTATCGCTCAGCAAGTCATCCAGCAGCCACTCAACTTAATCCAAAGCATCCATTACAAATCACTAGCATTCTTAGACCAGCAAGCAAGAATAGACCAACCGAAAGCTGCAATGCTTCGTAAGTACTTCTCTGCTTATAGGAAGACATACCTGCAGTGCTTGATACGTTCTAGACGGTCTGGAGGCTGGCGGGCATGGCTATACAAAGGTCTCTTCTACAACACAATCAGAATGGTCCCAAGCACCAGTGCCGGCCTCTTGATCTTTGAAATGGTTCGGAAACGATACGGTAATGAAGCCGAGGCTGTAAGAATTCAAAAGGATGGTTACGGGATTCTCTTGCCGTAAAGGCGGACACAAATGTATGACTGGAAGCGTTGTACTCTACTCATTTCGTATGATACCCAAAAGATAGAATTAATATCCAACAACCTTACAAACCAGCAGAGATCTCTGATCATGGAATCCAGCTCCCGGAAACTGCTCACGGCGTCTGTTAGTAGAATCTGGTACCTTGCTAGTCTAGGAAATGGTATACTCAAGACGGACATAGCTGACAGCCATAATGACTGACCGTTGAGAGCAGGCTTAGAGCCGAGGTGTGGATGGGGCAGGTAAGAAAAAGCCTGCGTCTCAACATCTTGAGGCTTGCATCACGCAAAGCGGTGCGATACGATCATGCGAGCTTCAAGAAACGAAGCCAGCTGTCGTTGTTGTGCCTACCTACCCTACTCCTACCCAAAGTCCCCTCATCCCCAAATGAAGGCCGTAGCGAGCAATTCTTCAGCACCACGATCCGTTAAGCTGTGTGACTCTCATCGAGCATGAGATAGACTCACTTTCCTATCACATAAGGTACTGCTGCACTTACAGCCACTTACGACCATCCCTATGCATCCCGGGAAACAAAAGGAACATCACACGATGAAATTATAGCATTCACAACTAGAATCTAGTCGATTGGCGCAGCTTCTATCCTCCAAACAACTTCAGACCCTCTCGAAATCCCACCACCAATAAAAGTAATCAACCGACAAAACCCACCAACCAAACTCATCGAGACCCACCAGAATTAGCTTTGTCATACTATAAAATGCCACCTCTCCAGGATGCCGACACCCATGACGAAAACCACACCAGACATGCTTCCACAAATACTAACATTTGTGACCTTCAAACCCAACGATCAAGGTTCAGGCCTGTTAGTTATACCACAAAGATACAAGTCGATGATGGTTGGTTGGCTTCACCTCTAATCCTTCGAAGCGGAGATGCTGGAAAGTGGATCTAGGCGCCGACGATGATATTTGTAGGTAGGTAGGTAAGAAAGTTTTTGGGTCTGATGTGTATAGGAGGCATAAGGTCAGATCTTTTGCGGCTGGGGATGGAGAGGGAGATGGAGATGGAGGAGAGGATAGGATAGGTCGGTGTGAGGTTTGATGACTGGACTGGTTAGAGGGCTGCTCTTTGGTTTCTGGTGTTGGAAAGAAGGGTGTATTCAATCCGATCATCTATCAACAGCGCGGTGGTATTGATTTCTTTGAAGTCATGCTTCTTTGAAGCCAGCATGACTTCGATACTGGGCTACTCAACACAAATACATTGCAAACCAGCAAGGACGTGTGCCAACCAACTTATGGACTGAACTGAACTATGTACATACATCTGTCAATTATAGCCACATGTCGTGAAGCCAGCCCTTGCGTCGGTACAAAGAAAGCAGCCCTAGGTACGACCATCTAACTTACTCTCGTACGTGCGGGACCGACGTTACCAAAAACGCTACCTACGCTTTTCGAGCACGCGGATCCCCAGGGTATCTCAGAACGAACGAACGTGGATCGCGATAGCGACCGAGCGACGCTCTCCCTCAGGCATTGACTCTTTGATAGAAAAGAATGTAGGCGACCTTGTTATCCTTGACGGACGCTCGTCCGACTGGAGTGATCTTCCCAGAGACATTATTAGGCGTCACGTTCCCATTTGCGACTCCTGACCACTTCTTGCCGCCTGTTGAAGGTGTTGCGGTCATGCCGTTAACCTGGCTCCAGCCCTTGCCAGCTTCTCTTTGTTCCTCATCCTCTGCAGTAAACTGCTCGTAAGTATTGCTGCTTTGGTGCTCCTCGATCTTGTGTTGCTCTAGAGCAGCAGCAAGGACCTGGGGGTCTTCCTCGCTGCCGCCTTCCGCAACGTCTTGGCTTCGAACCCGCCGAATAACGGTGTCATCAAGTCGGATCCATTCTCGGCCCTCTTGCCGGCGGACGTCTACAGTGTAGTGTCCTCCGCTTGCATTCTTGCCATGATGATAGACAACGCTGATAAGCCGATACTTTGGTAGGCCCCCGTGAGCGAGAAGCCCACCTCTCTTGTGTTGTGGGAAGACCTCTTTGGGGATCTCGAGATCCAAGGGGTAGCCAACTTTTTTCCATATCTTCTGCGTACCACCATTGCTATCATATTGAAAGCGTTTGAGGTGGAGGATCAGAACTTGTGGCAGCGTCTCAATGAACACCTGTTTTGTAGCTGTTGAGTTCGGGCCTCGCGGTGAATTGAAATCGCCATGTATGGGTTCAGGTTTGGTTAATCCCTTTAACGCATCTACAATGTTGCTGACATTCGCGGCGCCAATGTCAAGCTGCAAAGGTTGATATGGTTCCAATGTCACGGAGTTCTTCATTCCAGGCACTCGAAACTCCGATCGAAGCTTGCCACCGAAGATCTTGGTGACTGGCGATTCGGTCGCGATGGGGCCGGACGATCGAGTGATGGCAGCTTTCTGTTTGGGCCCGACCTCAAGCCAGCCTCCATCATCCAGGGCGTGTAGGTCAGAAGACTCGTGGACTGGCGAAGGATCTCCGTTTGTGGGAGTGGAAGCGCCAGAGGCGGGTTTGATGCTCGTAGGTTTCATCACCCTGGCGCATTCCTCGTGCATCTCCTCCAAGACGAAACCTAGAAACTCTTCTGCATCTTGTTGGTGTCCTCGCTGTCTTCTGTAAGTACGCATTTGGCTATGGATGCACCTCAGGAGTACATACCCTCATGGACGAAAATCGAGGTAATCGACGTATGACCTCATATACGAATTCCGGAATGAAGGGTTCGCCATACTGCTCAAGCTCATTATCCTTCAGACGCATTCGGAGTCGGTCAACAGAGACTGCAGCATCGATGACCGTGTACTCCCGCATGATCATTATCCTGGAGCATATCAGCAAACCAAGGTGTCGTATACATCTCAAGCTTTAACTCACATAGCGTCCATCAGTGGGGTATCGCTCTTGAAGCTATGTGCTGCTTCTTTCCCTATTTTGTCAAGAAAATTGTAAAAGGGTACACAGAAGATAAGAATTTGCAGAATCTGGATCACGGTCAATTAACCGCTTTCACTGGAGGTCACAAGACGAAGCTTACTGAGTTCATGTAGCACATATTTCCGGTGTTTACGAGACCTCTTGGCTCCAAAAAGGCTATCTTGGCGGACTCGCTGCTGTCCTTGACACTATACGAGCCGAGGGCATCAGCCAAAGATCCAGCCTTGCTTGTGCTATGTCCATTAGTCTGGGCAGCTACATCACTAGCGACTGAAGCCTTTGCAGATGCAGAGGGTGGTCCCATGGTTCGAACCAGGTCTGCCCACGACTTCGGTCCCATTTTGATAGGCGGCGAGGTTGGGCCCTCGCCAGAGTTGACCGAAATCCCAGCCCCTTCATTGACTTGGGCAGCTGTTTCGACAGCATTGGCAAGATGGACCGCGTTGGACGGAACCGCAGGATTGGCAGATTCGGAACCGGCACCTGTGGAAGCTCGTCTCGAAGGCCGTGAGGCTACAGGGATATTAGGTATAGCAGGTACGATTGGAATTATCGGAACGTTCGGCCGACCGGATATATAGTTTTTTGGTGTCGTTTGTTGAGGCGTTACGGTAGATGAAGGGGTTGTAGGCTGTGTTGAGAGAGCTTCTGACGGTGGATGAGAAGTTGAAGGTGTCTCCAATGTGGGACGCTCATGTAGCAATTCTGCCCTAGTGAGCGGAAGATTGATGGGTGAAGATACAGCATTCGCATCGGCCTCTTCTTCGGTCACTGACCCACGGCGCGAAGGCAGCTCAACAGGTACACTAGACGACTGGGGTTCTGGTGCCTTTCTTCTTCTTCGCCGAGGTGCTCGTGAGGGGAATGCGCCGTCAAACGATTGCCAAGGGAGTGGGGGATAATAGGGTAGTCGATGAGCTGGAGCATCAACGGTAGGAGGCGGTGGAGGTGTGGGAGGAGCAAGATGCGGATTCGAGATACTGGCAGGTGTTGGTGATTGCGGGTGGAGGGAGGTATTAGAGGATGATGGCGAAAGCACTCCTTGTACGGAACGTATTGAGGACGAGGAGGGAGCTTGATGTGGGGAGGGGCGCATGGGCTGCATGTGTTGCGTTACTGGGTAGGGTGGCATGGTTGGATATGGCTGGAAGCCTCTCTGCATTGGCATAGGCATTGGATATGGTGGCCATTGCGGCGGTGGTCGCTGATAGTGTATGGGGTATTGATATGGGTAGTAGGAACCCTGCTGTGGAGGGTGAGGTGAGTGCATGTAGGGGGGATTATGCCCAGGCCTTCCATTCGGGAAAGGTACTGCTGGTTGCACCTGTGGCATAGGCTGATGTGGATTCATGGTTGGGGCCCCCAGAGGGGGCTTGTAGGATGAGCGTTGAGGCCTAGCTCCGGCTGGGAGAAGCAGCCAGACCTTCGGACATCATAGATTTCAAATTACCGACGTCGAGAGCTTAGGATGCGCTCCGAGAAGAAACGCAGATAGTCCCCGGTGTAATTGTGGACAAGGTGGTTCTGAGGTTATGTTTGCGGTTGAAATCTATCCAAAAAGCTGAGGGACGGGCCAAGAAGCCCCAAAGTGATCGACGCTTGCTCATCCGTCCTAGATTAATTGTGCCAAGAAGATAACAACTTCACATTATCATCATAAACACGAAGAGGTTCAGCACAGTCATGATTTGCATGTCCATTGAGTAAGTTTAAGTGTCTCCGGTTGGAAATCCTTGGTAGTGGCGAAGAGAGCTGGTATAGTAGTATATACTGTTGTACGTTGTCCTCGAGATATCCAGATTGCGACTCTTGTCTTGGCGAATGGGATGGGGCTGTACGGGAACAACAGCTGTCCAGCGAGACATCAGAAAGATTTATTGCTACTGGTGAAAGATCTCAGAATGGCGCAAATCTTGCCCCAAAACAACATGTTTCCGACTTCCCAGATAGACGTGAATTCCCAACTCCATTATAATCCATTGTACTCATTTCACTTGGTGTTCACTCGAGCTTCCTGTGTCCTTCAAGTCTTTCCTGTATTGCATAATCACTTTTCCTATGATATGGACGTTTTGCACTCGCTGAGCCTGTAGCCAACTACCAACGTTCCATAAGGGACTTCTTCATTTGCTAAGACGCAAAGAGTGGTGTCTACCAATCTTAGAGTAAGGGTTCTGACAAAGGCGATAAAATGCAAGCCTACGTCCTACTCCTTTAGCGTATTCAGGACTCATGCGAAACCTTGGCAGCAAAAACAGAAATTTCCCCCCCCATTTTATGTGAAACTACACAATCATTAAATGTCGATTAATTATAGGTGGAGACCAGGTGGTAATTTATGACGTAAGAGGGAAGACTAAGTGCCTTAAGGTTATATATAGCTCTAATTGTAACAGACAGGACGTTATGGACCGAAAATGCCAAAATAGCTGATTGTCTTACAGGTTCGCATACAACAAAACTCCAAGAAAGGGGGGGGAAATATTTGTTTTCAGTGCCAAGGTTTCGCATGAGTCCTGAATACGCTAACTATCATTCAGCTCTCGAAGCTGACATTATCGTATCACTTGGCAAGACAAGGACGGAAGCGTGCACGCGTGTGACTGCATGACAAGACAGGCTCATCAATTCGAACAACAGGAATAGAAATGTATGATTGAGAATGTTTGGCAACATCGCATGTGTTCAGGCCGTGACCGTAGAATTACTCCAGATCCTAGGTATCTACTTAGATATGTAAAGCTAAGCAGTCAAGCGGCAGCGATGACTCCGAAGCCCGGACTCCCATCCCTCTTTCAACAACTACAAACAACACCCTGGTGTAGGTCGGGGGTTCTTGATTCTCTCATTAAATACATATCTTTCACCGTTGGACTTGTACTCACATACCAGCCATATACTATTCACATAGCATAGCATACAGCACGCTGATCACATCGAGGTCGCAAGCAGTTCCCCTACGCGATGTCATCGAACCCGGCCCTATCTTTGGCCACTTCGAAGGGCAATTATCCCCCATCTCAGACTCCCTCCCCTTCTCAATCACAAAGCGGCTCCTCTTTTGGGGCAGAGAATATCCAGAGACGTGTAGGCGGTTCAGGAAGCTTTGGCGCGGGGTCAACCTCTCGCTCAGCGTCCTTTGCAGCGAAGAACAACCAGTCACTTCGAAAACAGCACAAGGGCCAGCGGAAACCTAGGCTCGCGGATGAGGATGCTTTTGCTGAGTCCGTATGTCAAGCCAACAGTTGCCAGAGTGTTGACAACCATGGGCTCACAGCTGACGCCATGTAGGCGGCCATGCAGTCTGCCAATAGTCGCAAAGGGCGAACCTCGATAACCCATCTTATGACCTTTGCTCTACCTCCTCGTCCTCAGAACTACCACCAGCATCACTTTGGTCGTAACGCCAGAAGAAGTGCAAGCTGGGGCCTGGGCTCGGGTTACCACGCTGCAGACAAGGCCAAGTAGGCTCTCATCATTGTCCCTCGTCTGAAGTGAAGACTCACAGATAGCAAGATATGTTCATGCCAACTATCGCTTCATCGTCAACCCAAATGGGAACTACCGTGCCGTGGCGATGGATGCAGATGTGCACCTCGATTGGAGTACTGTACTACAGATTCTAGTGTCTGCCCAATCACAGTCGACCAACTGCCCCATTTGCCTGTCAACCCCAGTTGCCCCTCGGATGGCCAAATGCGGGCACATTTTCTGTCTGCCGTGCTTGATCCGATACATGCATTCTACCAATGACGCAAACCCAACCCCCGAGAAAAGACCAAGATGGAAGAAGTGTCCAATATGCTTCGATAGTATATACGTTTCAGAGACTCGTCCAGTCCGGTGGTTCACTGGCCAAGAGGGAGAAAGCCCTCAGGAAGGAGGAGACGTGGTACTCAGACTCATCAAGCGGCAGCCTGGAAGTACGCTCGCTCTACCACGTGACGGCGCCGAAAGTTTGGAGAAGGAGGAAGAAATTCCGTGGTATTTCGCTGCAGAAGTCATGGACTATGCTCGTGTGATGAAAGGATCAGAGGAGTATATGAACGAGCAGTACGATGACGAGGTGGAGGAGCTACAGCAACAAGAAAGAGAGGACGAGATCATGTTTGGAGAGGATACTTCATGGACTAAGAAAGCTGTCTCTGCAATCATAGAAGCTAAGGGAACGACCAAAGGCCTAGGAAATCCTCCAAGTGCACCTCAGCACCCTAACGAGAGGAGAGCTAGACGACCACCAGTGGACTTTCATAGAGATGTCCCGGACCACTACCTCGTTCACCATGCTGCAAGGTCTGGACAATCTTTGTCTGGCATCATGTTAGCTGCGCAAGGATCACAGTCTAGGTCTTCGTCAGATCAATCGAGGGCGGCGACTTCGACGAGCCCTGACAAAGACCATACAGCTCAAATCACCCCGTCCACGGGCTCAGCGGTCTCATCTGGGGCTCACTCAAAGTCTGCGACATCCCAGACGGAGCAGCAACTAGTATCTCGCTTCAGGGAAGGCTCCGCAGCTCAGTCACACGTTCATCATAGCGATTCACCATACTACTTTTACGAAGTGTTACTGCATTATTACCTATCGCCGCTTGATATACGCATCCTGAAGGCTGCATTCGGAGATTTTGCCTTATTTCCTGCAACCATTCTTCCCCAAGTTGAGAGAGTATCTACAGGTCATATCGTCGACGATGATCTTCGACGACGCGCGAAATACCTTGCCCATCTCCCCCAGGGTTGCGAGGTCGGATTTCTCGAATGCAATTGGACGGATGTTGTACCAGCAGATATCCTCGAGTTGTTTGGACCTGAGATTGAGCGGAGACGGAAAAAGAACTGGGAGAAAGAGGCACGAGAGGAGAAGGAACGCGCGAGAGCAGAGAAAAAGGAGGACGACGAGCGGTGGGCTGCTGCGCGAAGGCGGCGACCCACACCTGCGCAGGACTCCATTTTGGAGGCAGGTTTCGAGCCTTTACCGGAGGCCCCAGTCGCGGACTTTGCATCTTCGCCGCCGTGGTCTTCGTCGCGAGCACAGGATGGTTCTTCTTTCGCGTCCCTAGCCTCACCATCGACGAGTCCTATCGCAGGAAAGAGCGTCTGGGGCACAAGGATACCTTTGCCTACGTCGCCAGTACTGCCCGCAATTCCCGATGAGCATGACCTACCTGGGAACGATGGCTGGCTTCAGGACTGGGAAAGAGATTTGCTTCAGGAAACTGATGTGGTGGCGCAGGTCGAGGCGAGCACTCTGGAGGCTGGCAGCTCGAAACAAGGAGCTATGAGTGCAAACAGCAAGAAGAAAAAGGGCAAGAAGATTACGCTCATGTCAACGAATGCTCGCAGAGGCGCATGAAGCCGCATGATACCCCTTTCTGGATGATGATCCCAAGGAGATAGCCATACGATATCATTGAACAGAGACATAAAATTCTTACATATGAAATCAAAACTCAATTTGTGTAGAACATGAGTCTTGGCTGGAAAGGTCCATGTTCCTGCCAGGCTGATAACGAGTATGGAGGATGACACTAAAAGTCTTGAGCATGCGCTAACGGGAGAGGCACCAACGTCCTAAGGGTCAGCGCCACTGTCGACCCGGAAACCGCACCCGGACCCCCTGGAGCTAGCCCTTAGCTCTTAGTGCCCCAGTCCCTGTAGATTCAGCGCTTGCTCAAGACTTTTGGTGTCATCCTCCGTATACAAATAGGAAGTTCCACCGTTTATTGAATAGTGGTCATTGGTATTCTACGTATCAATACGAGATACGAGACATCACGGCCCAATTTCTGACTCCACGTTATCAGACCATCTGTAGGACAAATTCCAGAAAGGTATCAACAGTAGAGGTCAATTGTTTGAGAGCACATGGTGTTTCGGACCTAGTAGTCACGTAGTAAACATATATATACCTTAGCGGAAGTCTATGTTCCGGAGTTATAGTAGCGGGATCGCCGGTACTAAGAAGACTACCTTTTAGCGGGCCGACTATTAATCCGGTATAAATATAATATTCTAGCTTAGTAATATAAGTAGTATAAAATATTTAACGGTATATTATTAGTATAGTAGTAGTAGAGTAATAAAGTAACGACGTTTATATAAATAATATAGTTCTTAAAACTCTCTAGAACCTTATAGTAATATAGTCTAAATTCTATACTAAATATATTACGTAATAGGGATAGTTATTAAATAGTAATAGTTTCTAAGATCCTCTAATAGATTACAGTAATATAATTAGGTCTTTATACTAATTATTCTATATAGTAAGAATAGTTATTAGATAGTAATAGTCTTTAAGATCCTCCGATAGAATATAGTAATATAGTCGAGTCTCTATACTAATTATTCTATATAATAGGAATAGTAAGTAGATAGTAAATTTACAGTTATAGATTATAATACTACTAGATTTAAATCTAATAATTATCTCTATTAAATTAAGTACTCTTCTAGAAAGGTACCTTAACTACCTAGATTAAATGTTATAATTTTATTATAGTAGTAAGGTTATAAATTATTATTATTATCCTTATTATTCTCTTACTAATATACCTTTAACTAAATTAAAGATAAACTACACCTTAATTAATCTTAATTAACTAAAGACTACTTTAACTATACTTTAATATTATTAATCTAATATAGACCTAATATTACTAGCGTCCTTAGGGATTATAGTTATAGTAGTAGAGCTAGTAGCTATAATATAATTAGGCTACTTCTTAATATTATTACCCTACTACCTATTATTACTATCTAGCTACCTATTATTACTAGAGTTATTAATACTAGCTACTTATAATATATCTTAAAGTATACTACTATTAGGATATCTTAATATACCTAGCTAGTATAATATAGCTTACTAGTAATATCCTAGTAGTATTAGTTTAGCTTTTTATTATCCCGACGGATATCCTTTTATCTAGATATCTAAGAGGCTAGGTAGCTTCCTTAAGGGGTATTTAAATAGTCCTCCCTCTACCTCTTTAAAAGGTAGAGATTAGTTCTTTTATAATTATAAAGTTATTAGAGTATTAAGTCTACCTTTATAATACTACCTACTTACTAGTAGTTTATACTATCTATTTTAGCCCTTAGGAATTAGCCTTTTAATCTAGTTCCTAATAGTTCTAATCTCTCTACCTTTAAAGGGGGATAGTTTAGATTATAATAATATAATAACGCGAAGATATCTAATATTAAATAAGATAAAAATATATTAGAAGTCTATTATAATAAAATTAATATAATACTAGAATCTAATATAAGAGATATTAAAGTAAGAAATAATATAACTAATAATAGAATTTCTAATAAAACCCTTACTAGTATAATTATATTTAATAAACTTATTACTACTACTAAAATTAAAGAAGAGTAGTTAATAAAGGAAAGAAAGCTTTAAAGTATTTAAGAAAGGATAGCTTAATTATAAGTAGAAGTAGAAGTAGCTATACTAAATCTATATTAGATTACTAGTAAATTATTAGGCGGGATATAATAAGAGTTAAGACTAGGCTTAGTAGAGAATTAATACCCTTTAAATTAGGGTACTAATATATAAGGTATATTAGACCCTAGGGTAGGCTCTATCCTTAATAATTTTACCCTAAGTTAGTCTATTAGAGGCTAGTTAAAAGAACCTAGTAATTAATACCCTAGGAGCTACTTAAAGCCTAAGGACTTACCCTTTTATAAGGGGAAGTATATATATAAGTATAAGAAATAGTATTATATTATAAATATTACGTTCTAATTAATACCTAATAAATTCCTAACTAAGTTTATAAAGGTTACTTAAGTTATATAATTTTTAGAAGGTAAACCTACTAAGTTATAAGATTATTATAAAAAGTTATTATTAAGGGGAGTAGTTACTTAAGAGTACTTTACTTAATACTTATTAAACTTTATTAAGGACCTAGTAAACTACTAGCTTTATAATATATAATTATACTTAGATATATAATAGAACCCTAACTAGTTAATAGAAAACTTTAATATATATCTAAGTAGGATTAAATTATAAATCCCTCCTTTTTTAGAGGAATATTAATAGATTAACTTCTTTATAAAGTTACGCCTAGACCTTTAAAAGGCCCTTATAAACTATTAAGACCTCCTTATAATTAAAGAAAGCCTAATTACCTTTACTACTTAATTAGAGAATAATTAGTAGTATTATACTAGAATAATAGTAGGTAATAGTTATATTATTAAAAAGGGGATTATTCTAATAGGCGGAATAAAGGCTAGAAGAGGGAAGGAAGTTAAGATAGAGGTATTAATCCTTTTATAAAAGTAGGAAGTATTTAACCCGCTAGTAGTTATAATAAATTACTAGATACTAAGGAAGGGTTAATATATTTTAATTATAAAAAGAAGGGCTATTATAATAAGGACTATTATAGGCCTAAGATACCTAGGAACTTAAATATAATACCTATTAATACTATTAGGAAAGGGATTATTAAACTAAAAAAAGGAAGTATACCTCTATTAAGACCTTAATATTAAGGCGCTTACTTATTAAAAGGGATTTATTATTAATTTATAATATTAATATTAATAGTTTTATTAATATATAAGGTATATAGGATTATCTAAACTTTTTAATAAATATAAGAATAGAGATTAATATTATCTCTTAAAGCTTTACTAAGTAATATAACCTAAAACCCCTAGAGGGCTATTAGCTACTAATTCTTAAATAGATAAATAGTTAGTTAATCTATTATTATAATATATATTAGGTAGAGTACTATCTTATTAATAGCTAGGGATAGCTAGGTTAATATACTAATATATTCTATATAATTAAAAAGAAGGGGTTATTAATTATTCTAAGTATACCTACCTTATTGGAAGCTAGGGTATAAGTAGATCTAGGGAGTTAGAAGTAGTAATTTCTACTAGACTCTACTAGTATATCTATCTTAGAGTTATAAGCGTTTATAAATACCCTTAAAGGTAAATTAGTAATTTATACTATTATTTATATTAGGTTATTATAAGTAGAAACCTAGAGCTCTAATAGTAAAGTATTAGAGCTACTTAAAAGTCCTTATAACTTTTTAGATATCTTTTTAAATAAGGAGGTAGGATAACTACCCTTATTTAAGCCTAGGAATTACGCTATTAATATAGATAGTTATAAGCCTCCTTATAAGCCTATTTATAATTTATTATAAAGGGAGTTAGAAACTCTATATATCTACCTAGATAACGCTAAGTTAAAGGGTTAAATATAAGAGTCTACTAATTCTATAGGGGCTCCTATTTTATTTATACTAAAGAAGGATAGTAGCTTATAGCTATATATTAACTATTATAGGTTAAATAAAGTAATAATAAAGAACTATTATCCTCTCCCTTTAATTAGTAAAATACTTAATTACTTATAGGGTATAAAGATATTTATTAAGTTAGACCTTAAGGATACTTATTATAGGATTTATATTTATAAGGGTAATAAGTAGAAGATAGTATTTTATACGCGGTATAGCTATTTTAAATATATAATTATACTATTTAGGTTAGTAAATACCTTAGCTATATTTTAAGCCTATATTAATAGAGCTTTAATAGGCCTAGTAGATATTACTTATATAGTATACCTTAATAATATTTTAATTTATTTAGAAGATATCTTAAGTTATAAGTAATATATCTACTAGGTATTTAAGTAGTTATAGAAGTTTTAGCTTTATATAAACTAAAAGAAATATAAATTTTATACTAATTTAGTAGAATTCATTAGGTTTATTATAAGTACTAATAGTATATTAATAGATAGTTATAAGGTATTTACTATCTAAGACTAGCTAGTATTAATTATATATTAGGAAGTCTAAGTATTCTTAGGATTTATAAATTTCTACTAGCGTTTTATATACTACTATTTATAAATAGTATCCCCCTTAACTAGCCTTTTAAAAGGTAGTAAGGATAGGAAGAAGTTAAGACTATTTATATAAGGCGCTAGTAAAGAGAAGGTATTTTATAATTAATATTATATCTTTATAATTATACCCGTCTTAATATATTTTAATCCTAATAAGAAAATTTAGATTAAAATAGATATATCTAATTTTATTATAACTACTATCTTATCCTAATAGGATAATAATAGGGCTTAGTATCTAGTAGCTTTCTAGTCTTATAAATTAATACCTACTAAGACTAGGTATAAGATATATAATTAAGAGCTATTAGTAATTATTAAAGCCTTTAAGTAATAGTAATACTACGCGGAAGGTAGTTATTATACTATTAAAGTACTTATAAATTATAATAATCTTAGGGGATTTATATAAGTAAAGTAGTTAAATAGTTATTAAGCTTAGTAGGCTATTTATTTAGTTATATATAACTTTAATATTAAATATTAACCTAGTAAGAAGAATCTTATAAATACTCTATTATATAGACCTAATTATAATAATATTAAGATATTATTTAACTAGCTTCTACCTATCTTATAGAATAAGCTAGTAAATTTAAGAAGTATTATCTCTAGCTAAAAGTAGCTAGAAGAAATAACTAAGTATATAAACTTATCTAGCTTAGGAGGGCTTAGAAAACCCTTAATTAAGCTTAAAAACTTAAATAAAAGGGATATAAAGCTACCTTCCTAGTATTAAAGTAATATAATAGTATAACTACTTAACCCTATTACTAGGGTTATTAGTTATAAATAATATATCTTATAAATACTAGTAAGAGTAGTTACTAGACTTAAAATAGCTTATAAAGCTAGATTAGAATCCTTAAAAGAACTTATCCTCTTATTATAAAGTAATAATCTATTTATTATTAAATAAAAAGATAAGGTAAAGTATATAACTTCTAAGTAAAATACTATTAAATAGCCTTAGAAGGTTAATTTAATAGGATTATTAAGATTTAAAGGAGTACTTTATATACTAGATAATTTAGTATTATATATAGAAATTATTATAAGGTATTATAATAATACTTTAATAAGTTATTTTAAGTTATAAAAAACCTTAGAGTTACTCTAATATAAGTATTATTAGAGTAGAATATTAGTAGATATTAAGCTATATATCTAAACTTATAAAATATATTAAAGGGTAAAAGCTCTTAGATATAGATCTTATAATAATATAATATCCTTATTATAACTTAATAGGTCTTAGGAAGAACTTTCTATAAATTTTATTATAGGCTTACTACCTAATAAATATAAAAATTCTATATATAATTCTATTTTTATAGTTATTAATAGGTATATAAAGATAGTTTAATACCTTCTAGCTAAGAGTACTTATATTATTATTAAATTAGCTAAGATTTTATTTAAAAATATAATATTATAATATAGTTTATTAATAGGTATTATATTAGATTAAAGATCTTTATTTATAAGTACCTATTAATTAGAAGTCTACTATTATATAAAAATAAAGAGATAACTAAGTACTACCTTCTATTTATAAATAGATAGATAGATTAAATACTAGAACTAAATATTAGAGTATTACCTTAGGGTATTTTTAAATAAAGAATAAGATAATTAAGTAGTATTACTCTTAATAGCTAAATTTATATATTATAATAGTATTTATATTATACTAGGTTATTTACTATTTTATATAATATATAGATATAATCTATATATAGAAGATAAAGTTAGAGATAACTTTTTAGAAGGAGGAGTACTTATAATTAAAGACTATATAAAAAACCTTTTAAAAGTAAGAGTTATACTAGTAGATTAATAATAGACTATTTAAGTATAAGTTATAAAGTTTTATAATAAACTTTATATCTTAAAGTCTTATATAATAGGAGAACTAGTAATATTAATTATAAAGAATTTAAAGTAGAAAAGATTAAATTAAAAGCTATTATATAAGTATATTAGTCCCTTTAAAGTAGTAGATATAATTAGATATTAAGCATACTATTTAAGTCTTTTAATAGTATAAAGAATTTATCTTATATTTTATATTTCCTTATTAAAACTATATTAGAGCTATCTTAATAAAGGTAAGTAACTATTTATACCTCCTCTAGAACTTATTAATAGTAAAGAATATTATAAGGTAGAATAAATCTTAGATAGGATAAGAAGTAAAGGTATTTAGTACTACTTAATTAAGTAGTCTAGTTATAAAATAGAATATAATTAATAGATATTTATTAAGGATATAAATATAAAAGACTTATAAAGGGAATATAATAATATATATATAATAAAGAGGTATTATAAGTAAAATACTTATATATAATTATTATAATAAAATTATTTAAGTATAAAGTTAAGGTATATAAGGTAAGTTATAAGTTATATTTATATAATAGAGATTTTAATAAAGAAGTATATAAAAAAAGAACTAATTAAGGGGAAGATCTTTATAACTTAAAAAAAAGAATCTTTACTTAAAGGTATAATATTAAGGTCTTATAAGGGGAATATATTATAATAGGTTATAGCCTAAAAAAAAGATAAGCTACTAGATAAGATAGTATCTCTATTAAGGGGGAGTAAAGTAGGCGTATAAATAAGTATAATAGAGAGAGTATAAGGAGTATAAAGGGTATAAAGGAGGTAAGTAATATAATAAGGATAAGTAGAGGGCGCGGTACTAGCGGTACTACTATTATAAAAAGGGTAGTTAGGGCTAATAGGAGTAGGGGCGAGTAATATAATAATAATAAAGGTAGGGGCCTCCTCCTCCTTTATATCCTCCTTTATCTCCTCTATCTCCCCCTTATTACTATTATTATTATCCTCCTCTTAAGATATAATTAACTTATATAAAGATAGTATAATCTTTAATAATATACTTACCTCCTTTAAATCCTTATTAACCTCTATTATAATAAGGGTAATTAACCCCTCTTATAAAAGTATTAATATATATTATAAGAAGTATATAATAAAAGGACTTACCTACTATCTTATTATATCTAAGATACCTTAAGGGTAATAGTTATATAACTACCTACCTTTACCTTAAAGTATAATAATTCCTTAGAGGTTTATAACTTATATAAAAGTATTTTATTATACTCCCTTAAATAAATTACTACTTCTACCTTAAAGGTAAAGGCAGTAATATATATTATAAAGGTAATATAGTAAGGAGACTTTTTATATTAAAGTATAATAATAGGGCCGCGGATAAGGAGGCTAGATATATAGGTATAAAAGGTAAGGGGGACTTATAATATATTAGTATATTATAAGTAAAATATATTTAAATCTTATTATAAATTAATTTATACTTTTTATAAAGGCTATAATACTTCTAATAGGCCCTACCTATCTCGCGGTTATATAGTAACCTAGGGTTTAAACCTAGGTACTTAGTATACTAAAGATAATAGGGCCTAGAGAGGGCTATAACCCTAGTAGTATAATAGGATAGAGAGGCGCGGTAAGAGTATTTAACTATCTATTATAAAGTTAGCTAATATAAATACCTTTAAATATAAAGAGTATAAGAATAATTTAAAAGAAGTATAATATAATAGGATATTAATAAGGTCCTTAACTAACTAATATAATAAACTTATATAAGAAGGTAATTTATAAGTAATATACTTATAATATATTTAAAGATAATTAAAGTCTATTATAAGGTATTACTATATATAGAATAGTAAAGAATAACTAGTAGAGACTTACTTTAATTATTATTATAGTTATTAACTATTTAATATATAGTATTATATTAGTAATTAATTCTTTATATTATACTTATACTTTAATAGTAGTTATCTTATAAAGTATTAATAGTATTAATACTAAATATATTAGCTTCTATTATTAATATATTAAGATATAACTTAAGCTAATTTATAATACCTTAATATTAATAGTAGTAGTTATAAAAGAAGTTAGAAGTAAATAAATTATAACTTTATTATATACTATATTATATATATTAACTATATAATTTAATAATATAATATTACTACCTAACTTTTATAATTACTTATTTATATTATATATTTATAAAGTACTATAATAATAAACTTAATTAATAATTATATTCTACCCCTAATAATATTATAACTATAAAGGCTATTATATATTAGTACTATATAATATTAATAGCGCGTTACTATTATTATAATATTATTATCTTTAGAACTCTTTCCCTTATTTTCCCTACTAGGGTTTTAAAGGTTTTTAATAAGTCCTATTATAGATAGTAATAGTTAGTATTTAGGGATAAATACCCTTAAAGGGGAGGTAATTATTAGGATATCTTAATATATCTAGCTAGTATAATATAGCTTACTAGTAATATCCTAGCGGTATTAGTTTAGCTTCTTATTATCTTAATAGATATCCTTTTATCTAAATATCTAAGAGGCTAGGTAGCTTCCTTAAGGGGTATTTAGATAGTCCTCCCTCTACCTCCTTAGAAGGTAGAGATTAGTTCTTTTATAACTATAAAGTTACTAGAGTATTAAGTCTACCTCTATAATACTACCTACTCGCTAGTAGTTTATACTATCTATTCCAGCCCTTAGGAACTAGCCTTCTAGTCTAGTTCCTAATAACTACTAGTAAAATTATCCTCCTCTCTTATTATAATATTAGGAAGGGCGTTATTACAGCTAAGTTATAATAGATTAAAGTCTTCTAGATACTTAAGAGTAATATAAGAGCCAGCGCTTATATATCTAATATCTTTCTTATTACTAGTATAGATATTATAGGTATAAAGGTAGGCTTATATAAATAAAGTACTAATCTACTATATCTTTATCTTAAACTTCTTAAACTTCTTAATATTACTATAAATCTTAAGATCTATAGTAATCTTTAATTAAATTTACTCTCTTAAATACTTATTTATATAATAAATATATACTACTAGGCCTATTATTTTACTTTAAAGCTTCTTAGCTATTATAGTAAGGTACTCCTTATAATTATTAATATATTTATTAAACTCTTTTCTACTTAAAGTAAGAATATTACTAATATATTTTATACTATTCTTACTAGCTTATATTTCCTTAGGTATAAGATCCTTATTAAATAATTTATCCGCTACCTTATTATATATATTAGCCTACTTATTAAGCGTTATAACCTTTTTTTTAACACTAGATATATAGCTTTCTAGTATAACTTTATTAGTTATAATAGTACTACCTTTCTTAAATATACCTCCTATATTATATTATATATTCTTAGTTAATACTTCTAGATTATCCTTAGAGTAGAGCGCGCCTTTACTTATAATAAATATTAAAAAGATATAAGAATTATTCTTAAGATCTATAACTATAGTCTTATCTTTAGATAGAAAGGTTTTAAGAGTTTCTAGATTAAGGTAGTTACGCGGGAGTTAAATAATTTCTAAAAAGTCTACCTAAAATAAGGCTATAAGCTTAGCTTCCTCTATTTTATAATAGAGAGTAACGCGTAGTAGCTTTATATTATTATTAATAAATACTACTTATTTATACTTAGAGTTATAAGGCTCTTAAAATAGAATAATAAGTTTAATTAGGGTCTTATTCTATCTTAAGACCTTTTTACCTTATACTACTACTAACGCCGTTCCTCTTATTAAAGTAATAAGATTAGGTTTCTAAAAATTCTTACTATATAAGCTACGCTAGGCGGTATTACTCTCTTTACTATTTAAAGCTACCTAGGTCTTTAGCTTCTTTAAAGCCGTTATAATAGTGTTATTAGAGAGTAGTAAATACTTATTAAGTATTATTATAAGTAAGGAGTAAGGTAAGAGTTATAAGAGAGGGATAAAGAAGATAGTATTTAAGCTAAGGATAGTATTAAGGAAGAAGAAAATTAGGGTAAAAGATAAAGGAGGTAAAGTAGAAGTAAACTTAAAAGATAATAATAACCCTTATAATAAGGCTATATAATTAGAAAGAGTAAATAATAAATAGGAGTAGTTAATAAGTTATTATTAGATATCTTATTATTAGATAATAAATAGTATAGGTATTAATAGAATTTAAGGTATAAGGAATAAGCTTAATTACTTACTTATATATTATAGAGTCTTAATAGATAGCTATAAGAGTAAGATAGATATAGTAGATATAGTAAAAGGTATAAGGTAGAGTATACTAGGGTATTAGCTAGAAATTATAGAATATATTATAGAGATTATACTACTATTAAATTATATATAGAAGTAACTATTTCTATCCTCTTACCTACTCATTATTATTATTAGCTCCGCTTTCTACCTCTTTACTACTTATTAATATAGTAAACTCTAATACCTACTTCTTTTTTAGAGGTAGTACCCTTATAGATATAAAGTACTCTTTAAGAATATACTTATTCTTCTTTACAAGTATATTATACGAGTTATAGTAGTATTTCTTAAGCTCCTTAAAGTCGCTCTTATTAATATCCTTAAAATTAGGATATACTAGGATCTAATTATAAAACCTTAATAGATAATCTCTTATATCTAAAATACCTATATTAGTTTTAATAATATCTAAATATAACTTAACTTTAATAGCTAGATTAATATAAATAGCTATATCCTAATATTAAAATAAATTAGATTACCTTATAATAGAATAAGGAGCTAACCTTTAATATAGTATTATCCTAGCTCTCTACTCCCTTTATAATTTATATATCCTTCTATATATCTCTAAATAATAAAGAAGCTACCTAATATAAATATCTTTAAGAAGAAGTCTAGGAGTAGGGGGTAAGTCTTATAAAGTATTTTAAGTACTATATATTCTAGGGCTTCTATTATCTCCTTAATATATTCCTATTATTATAAGCTAAGTATAAAGCGTAGTATAAGATATATATACCTTTATATAACTAAGTAACCTATTTTTATACCCTTTAATAATATTAAAAATCTTTAAGCGGGTTCTTTACTTAAGATTTAAGTTAATATTAAAAGTACTATTATAAGTGTCTTAAGTAATACTCTCTTATAATATATTAATAAAGTATAAAAAGTAATTCTAGTAGATAAGCTAATTAAACTTATACTATTATTCCTTATCCTTATTACTATCTCTATTAACCTCTCTAATATCTTTAATAGTCCTCTTATATTTTCTCTTTTTAGGGCTTTAATTTACTAAAGTAAGCTTTTACTATAATATTAGGGAGTTTATAAGACTAGTATCTAAAGAGGAGGGAGGAGTTTTAGGGTTATCTAGGTTTATAATATATAGGATATTAGGTAGGGAGGTACTTAGAGAGGTTAAAATTATAATTAAATTAGGTTATAATATTATTATAAATTAAGAGGAGTTCTTAGATATTATATTAATAGCTTTATAACTACTATAACCTCTATTAATAGGCGTTATAAGGGCGGTAGTTAATAAAGGTCTTAGGTAGAATTAAGGGTTATAATAGTAGTAGTAGTAGATATAATAATTATCTATAGAGTTTATATAAGGCTAATTATATAACTCCGCGTATTACTAGCTCCTTATACTAGATAATAAATATATAACTTAAATTACTATAATAGTTATAATATTATATAAAAGCTAAGACTATATTATAGTAGTTATATTATAGGGCGCGTAGATTATATTATACCTAAAATACTAATCCTAGCGAGAAGTTATCCCTAGATTAAGCGCCTAAGGCCTACCTACTTAAATTTACTATTATTACCTAATCTTAATTAGCTAGATAACTAAGGTAGTACTATTATAAGTCACCTTATAATATATAATATATTTATAACTAGCTAATATTTATTATAAAGGACCTAGATAATATTAAGTCTAGAATTTATAAAGCTAATATATCTAATAGTAAAATAGAGGATAGGGTAGTTAAGCTACCTATTAATATTAACTTAGAGGATATTTAATAAGTAGACTAATATAATAGTCTAGGACTATTACTAGAAGATAAAGATAATATACTCCCTATAATTAAATTTAATTAGGATATTACTAATAACTAAGTAGAATTAGTAATAGATTATACTATCCTAGCTTTTAATTCTATACTACTACCTTAATTACGCTACTTATTATAAGAGACTTTTAAAGCGTTACTATAACTTTATATTTAAGATAAAGATCCTAAGCTTTTATTCTAGCTCTTAGACTTTAGTATAAAGAGGCTAGTATATTATAGATATAATATTTAAGCCTAAAGGAGATTTTATAAAGGTTAGAGCCTTATCTTATACTCTAATAGCTACCTACTAGCTATACTCCTTTATAATAAAGGATAAAGGGCTAGTTATTATAACTTTAACTATAGTAATTACTCTTATAATTAAATACTAGTAAAATACTATTACTTATAAAATAGTAGAAGAACTAGATAACTATAAATAAATTAAAAGAATACCTCTACTTCTTTAACTCTATTAATCTCTTCTAGTAAATTCTCTAATCTAGACTTATTAAGAAAATATACTTTAACTTTAAAAAGTTTAAGACTTATCTTATAAAACTTTAATAATTACTAGCTTAGATTATATTAAATAGAACTATATTAGGGGCGTTTATATATTATTATAATAATAAACTATTATTCCCCTTAGATTAGGTAATATATAAATATACTAATATTAATTATAATATATAATACCTTAGCCGCGTTATTAAAGTAGGCTTTAACTAGTATAATAATATTCTTATAATAGAGCGTAGTACTTTAAAGGTAAAAATCTAGTATACTTACTAGAACTATAAGCTCCTAGTATTATCTTATAAGACTTAGGAATTTAGCTAGTATAAGGTTATACTATAACTAGAGTTCTCTTTTCTAAGTCTAAATAATATTATATACTACTAGTCTAATATTATAATATATTATAAGAATAAGCCCTTATTATAACTTATATTAATAGAGTAGCTAATCTATTACTTATTAATAAATAGGAAAGGCTAGTTATAACCTCTTATATTTTTAGCCCCTTATAAAGCTAAACTTAAACTTAAGATTTATAGTTATAAATACTTTTATAAGTCCTTTAATACTAGTAAAGGTATTGAGTATCTCTCTTTACCTTACCTTTTATTCCTTAATAGTTTTAGACTCTACTATAACTTATATAAGAGTCTAATAGGAGTCTACCTAATACTTATATTATTTAGTTTTAATAAATAAATATAGTAGGTTAATATCTTCCCCCTAACCCTAGGACCTTATAATAATAACTTAAATAATATACTTAATACTCTTTAAACTCTATATTAGCTAGATTAAAGAATTATATTAGAGTTACTAGAATTAACTTAAGTTTATATCTTTCCCTTATATACTACTAGGGATATATTATAATAATAGGTAAATAGAGGCTTTAAATTATAGTATATAACTCTTAGTTACTACTTCTACCTAATCTTAAATAAGAGTTAGGGGGACCTAGAATATAACTTTATAAAGAATAGGCGCTTTTACTATTAAGCTCTCTAGTAATAATATAAGATAAATATATTACGTTCTACTATAAAAAGGGAAAAATTTACTACCTAGTAGGGCCTAGTATTAGAGGAGCCGGCTCTATTAAGGTTATTCCTAGCCCTTAATATTATTATTACTAGGCTAGGTAATCTATTATATTCTAAATATTCTAGTCTCTATAAATAACTCTATTAGCTACTACTTAAGAATATACTAACTATAATAGGAGCTTAGTTATATACTATTATAATAAGGTAATAGCTATTTACGCTAGGTTATACGTAGATTTAATCGCCTCTTTATTATCTAAAAAGTTATAGTCTATTAGAATATATAAGATAGATTATTATTATCCTAGTACTTCTCTAATACTAGTTATAAGGAGACTATATATAACCGCTTTACCTTATAACTATATAATATTAGCTTATAATAAGAGTAGGTAGGTTTATTATAACTAAGACTATTATATAAGTATTTAGATTTATTACTAGAAGTATATCCCTACTTATAATAGATAACTTAAAAGAAAGAGATTATTTAATAAGTATAATTAAAGAAGCTAGGAGAGAATACTAGATATTACTTAGTATAGCAGCTACTACTATAAATTTAAACCTAAGGTCTCGCTTAATAATACTAATATAATAGGATAGACGCGTAAGCTTAGTAGTCTCGTTAATTAAAGGTATTGTTAATAGTCTATAATCTTAGAAGGTATAGGAATTTAGGAATAATTAGAGACGGCCTAATATATATACTACGCTCTATTATAAAGCTATTATGATAGAGTATAGTATACTAAGTAATATTAATATTCTTATTAGGGAAGATAAGTATAGGTAAGTTTATATTAAAGTAGTCTCCTAACCCTTTATTACTACTCGCTAGCTAAATCCTTTATTATAACGCTTTATAAGTAATTTAAGAAGGTTATCTACTAGACGAATTATATCTAAGTTAAAAAGCTACTACTTAAATATAAGTAGCTATATTAAAGTCTTAGATTAATTCTAATAGATATATAAGAGGTAGAGGAGTTATAGATTACCTTAATTATAAAAGATCTCTATTATAACTACCCTACCCTTTTTAATATACTACTTTTAAGATCTAAATAAGACTTACTCTAATTATTACTTATTAATTCTAATAAAATTTATAATAATAAACTAAAACTCTAATTAGATAATATACTTTATAAGGTTATTATAACTAGTTAATTAATAAAAAAGTATTATAAAGAGATCCTAAAAGTCCTAAGCTACCCTTCTAATATATTAATAACTTTATCCTTTAAGATATAACTAAGAGTAGCCTTCGCGTAGGATTATAATATAATTAATATAATATATTTTAGATTCTAAAGCTTCTAGTAGTATTGATAAATTAGCTTTACCTCTAGGTATAATTATAGTAGATATTTAAGAGCTACTTATATTAAAGTTTCCTAGATTTAAAGAGAAGTACTTTATATTCTCCCTTAAAGACTATATCTACTTCTACGCTAGCTTTATAAGATATATTAAAGGCCTTTTTATTATATAAATCTTAGTTTATATTAACTTAAGACTTTTCTTTAAAGTTATAGTAGTAAAAGATATAATTAATCTTAATTTAATCCTAGAGGTTTTTATATATAATATGTCCTAGTATATATATATTATTAGCCTTCCTAGGGTTAACTATTCTAGACCTTACTTAATCTCTATTACTAAATCTAAATAGGATTATAAACTCTAGTTATAGTAAAGTAATAGTAGTATAAGAGTTAGATATAAGGAGGGAATAGAGGTAAAAGATAAATAAGTACTATTACTAATTCTATAGGATATAAGGTACCTATAAAGATTTATTAGGCTTAGTAGGATAGATTATAAAGGGTTTATTAGGCTTAGTAAGATAGATTATAAAGGGTTTATTAGGCTTAATAGGATAGATTATAAAGGGTTTATTAGGCTTAGTAGGATAGATTATAAAAGGGTTTATTAGGCTTAGTAGGATAGATTATAAAGGGTTTATTAGGCTTAGTAGGATAGATTATAAAGGGTTCCTTAGGCTTAGTAAGATAGATTATAAAGGATTTATTAGGCTTAGTAGAATTATAAAGAAGGTAGATTAGTTAGAATTACTATTAAGATTTATTATAGGTTTAGTTATAAATAGCTTTTTAGTATCTTTTAAGTAATATATAGGTTTAATAGCGCTTTATAATATTTATATTATATATATAATAACTTATTTACTATATATAACTATCTAATAACTATATTAGATATATTATAGTAATAGTCTATTATAATATAATTATAACTTATATAATTAAACTATTTATTATATATAACTATACTATAATTATATTAGATATATTATAGTAGCTTAATTATATACTACTAGTTATTAAAATAAACTATAGATATCTATCTTATATAAACTATTTATATTACGCTACGTATATTATATAACTCCGCCTAAAGGCAGAGTTTTTTTAATAAACGTTTAGTAGACGTTACGGTTTATAGACGATAAAATTACGGTCTATCACATACTAAGAAACTCGCTAAGGTATATATGCAATACCGTATTTACTACGCGTCTGCGCGACATCGATATTCAATTTGCCATCCTCATTACTGCCACCCAAAATAGTCTTGCTGTGGTTTGATCCATTCCCAGTCCACTGTTACTGCATGTTCGAAGCGGCGCTGCAACATGTCTCCCCTTCCGAGTCTTGGTCAGGACGACTACTAGTTTGATCATGCCTTCCACACGCTCACAACTTGGAGAAACACCGCAGTAAGCCTCCCTAACTCAACCATTTTCTTAATCTACGATTATGCTTCCCATCTTCAAGCGTTTCTAATGCGTAAATCTGCTTAGAAAGGTCCACCGTGAAGGTTTCGTGGAGACACCTGGGCGCGCACGACGCCCGCGCAAATCGATCGTTCTAGACGAAAGCAAGGATGGAACGGACACCTCTGATGGCTCGCTAGAGTCTGTCAAAGTAAAAAGCGTGGCCCCTAATCCGAAGGGAAACTATAAAGCGAACGGCAGCGCGACCCACAATGGTCATGCCAATGGAAGCGTAAGATCGTCGGAGAAGAAAACTTATAGAATCGACGACAGCGGTCACTTCGAGTTTGGGGGATCCTTGGGTGTTTCTGCAATGATGATATTCTTCCCTTTGTGAGTGCTGAGCTTGAGTATCCCTTGTCAATCGTGGGCACTGACTCAGTTCTTTCAGGCTCATGTACTACATGTGGATTGGCGCTACTTACTATGATGGCTACCTCCCACTACCTGACAAAGGGGAGAGCAAAGCCCAATTCATAGAGCACTTAGGCAACCTGGTCTACACTGGTGCTTTCCCAACACTGAAGGCTTGGGTGATGTACTGGGGCTTTTTGCTCTTCCAGGCTGTTTGTTATATCTACCTACCTGGAATTACCGTACAGGGCAAACCTCTGGAACATAAAGGTAATCAGCGTCTGGAATACTACTGCTCCGGAGTATGGTCGCTCTACACGACCATCGCCGTTGCTGCCACCCTACACGCGACTGGTGTGTTCAAGCTTTACACCATTATCGATGAATTTGGACCGGTCATGTCTGTTGCAATAATTTCAGGCTTCATCGTCTCAATCATTGCATATGTATCTGCGCTGTACCGTGGTGCTGAACACAGGATGACTGGTAATCGTGTCTATGACTTTTTCATGGGCGCCGAGCTCAATCCGAGAATGTTCGGAATTCTGGATTTCAAGATGTTCTTCGAAGTTAGGCTGCCATGGTACATCTTATTTCTAGTTACACTGGGTACCGCTGCTCGACAATATGAACTATTCGGATATGTTTCCGGAGAAGTGGGATTTCTCCTGATGGCTCATTTCTTGTATGCGAACGCGTGTTCGAAAGCGGAAGAAGCCATTCCTACGACTTGGTAATTACATGTTTTCGTTGATCTGGAGGTTTGCTGATTGTTACAAGGGATATCTACTATGAGAAATGGGGCTTTATGCTCATATTTTGGAATATGGCAGGCGTTCCCCTTAGCTATTGTCACGCAACAATCTACTTGGCCAGCCATGCACCCTCAGTCTATCGTTGGAATCCGGTCGCTCTGACTGTACTTTACGGTTCTTATCTTCTTGCTTACTGGGTGTGGGATACTGCCAACGGCCAAAAGAACCAATTCAGGCAGCAGGAACGTGGTACGCTTATGTATCGGAAGACCTTCCCTCAGCTACCATGGGGGACCATTAAGAATCCAAGAATGATTCCCACGAAAACTGGCGACTCCTTATTGGTTGACGGATGGTATCAGTATGCGCGAAAGATCCATTACACGTGTGACCTATTCTTTGTGAGAGATTCTTGTCCGGATCCCATTTCTCTGCTAACAGGGTGCAGGCTTTGTCATGGGGACTGGTAACAGGCTTCAACAGCCCGTTTCCTTGGTTCTACGCAGCTTTCTTCACGCCAATGATCTTCCATCGAGCGTATCGGGATGTTCAGAGATGCAGAGAAAAGTATGGTGAGGCCTGGGCAGAGTATGAGAGGCAGGTTCCGTATCTGTTCATCCCAGTATGTGGTCCTCTCCTTAACGCCAATCAAGCTGACATCGCTTAGTATATATTTTGATCAACGTTTGTGTACAGCATTTAGGTACCATTATTGATACAATACAATCTAATACTTTTGGAGACTGCATTATACTCAGCTCTGAATGACATTCGTCTGATTCGATCCGAATGGTATCTAAGATTCGATGACCATTGCGCCCGCTTTGACTCAAGGGCTGAGCTAAAAGTTGGACTCCATTGCTAAGTGTTTACCGTTGACGTCAATTCATAGCACTGACAGACCATGTCGGTGTATGTAGAGATTCGAGAATGTGTGGGGCTTTGTGCGGAAGAAGACCGCCCAGAGCGATCTGGCGGGGACAGCACCCTTCCGGCGTTGTAACTCAACGCTTCACAATTCCTTCTCAGCAGCTACCCTCTGCAGCTGAACCAGAAGAACGTCGATATGCTGATCACCGAGAGCTACAAAGACGTGCCTACTACGGCCGATGGGAAGGGAAGCATGCGTCAGCGCTTCCATCTCTATCAGATATACGGTGTCTGAATTATCAAAGGCATATACATCTTCCATCCTTCGATACCGAACTACCCAAGAGCCAAATTCCCGGGCGTCGCCGTTTTCAGCGAAATCTATCAAGGTAAGCAAATCTCAACACTTACGCTAGGGTAGAGCGCTCAATCCACATGTCCCGCCAGTTACCGGTCCCGTTGCGCGCTTCGCCCGCCAGATAGCAGGCCATGGCTACATCGTCGCCGCCCCATCCTCCTACCACGAGTTCACAGGCCCGGAGCCTCTAGCCTACGACGGTCCCGGCACCGACGCCGGCAACGACTACAAGGTCCAAAAGGTTCGCATCGCATCGCCTCGCCTCATCCATAAGAGCGACTGACAGCTTTCGCTTCTCCGCCTGCAGAAAGTCGCAGCCTATGACGAAGATGCCACGCTGGCAGTCTCCACTCTCCTCTCTCTCGGCACGTGCAATGGGCGCGTCGGCACGACGGGTATGTGTCTTGGCGGGCATTTGGCGTATAGATGCGCGATGGATAAGAGGGTGAGCGCGGCGGTGTGTTATTTTGCCACGGATATACATTCCAGGACGTTAGGTGCGGGTGGCGATGATAGTTTGGAGAGAACGGACGAGATTGAGGGGGAGCTTGTTATGGTGGGTTAGGTCACGAGAGTCGCAAATTGGACTTTGTTTTCGCCTACGTGGGTTGAATATCTGATACGGGTGTGTGCAGATTTTCGGCAAGAAAGACAACCACGTCCCGCCAGCGGGGAGGGATCTGGTACGGAAGACACTGCATGAGAAGGGCATTTGCTTTTCCTGGTACGAGGTGGCGCATGCGCAGCGTGAGTTGTATCGTTCTTGTTGTGTTGCACTTGATCGATGATTTGTTAATTGTTTTCGTTCTTTCGCAACAGATGCGTTCATCCGCGACGAGTTGAGCAAAGGGCGCTATGATCCTGCCATTTCGGGGGTTTGCTTTCAGATGCTGCTGGAGGTTTTTGGGAGGACGTTGAGGGCGGAGTTGGGGATGCGGGAGGGTGGGGAAGGGGGGACGGGGGTGGATGTCTGCTAGTAGAGTCGGTATGTTTGTATGTGGGAGAGGTGGGAGGGATGAATGGATGGTGATGTGAAGGTATGGAGTGGGATGGGATATGTAGATATTAGTATTAGTATTGATTGGACTGGGTTTGGATACAACATATATCATTAACACTGGTAATTGAGGACGTAGATACCATATCAAATGCACTGCATCGAAGTGAAATGCGTATACAAGGTCAGGAGATGTCGTTCGTTCATTTATTATCTGCAGTGATTTTTGTATAGCTGTATTGGCTGGGTAGAGTATACGTTCTACGTGATATGCTTTAATGTGATGTGATGTGCAGTGATGGGAAAGTTTGGATTAAAGGGTGTAGGGATGGGGTGGAGGGGCGAGGGATATGATGGAAGGGAAGGGAAGCTGGGAGTCAGTCAAATGGGATTTATATTGAGTTCAGATGAGATTGGATAGAAGGACAAGCTGAGTGAAAACACCGGTACACCGGCTCTTTAGATATAGGTACCGTACATCGTTTTTAATAGATTGACTAGTCGGGCATACGGAGAGGGATATGAGAGGAATACGAGATTGAACGAGATGGGAGGAGAGGAGAGCTTCTGACCTACTCACTCACCTGAGAGCGTGACTTTAGCAGGTTTGGTGGTGGTGGTGGTGGTGATGGGGATGGAGATGGGGATGGGGATAGAGATAGGAGGGTAAGTAGGTAGATGGTGTAGATGGTGTAGGTGTAGATAGGTGGATAATAGAGGTGGATAATAGAGGTGGGTGAGTGGGTAGATAGGTAGATGGATGGGTATGGAGTGGTAAGGAGTGGTGTGGGATAGGTAGATAGGTAAGGTGTATATGACTGCCAGATCAGATTTCGTGGATATAGAAGCTTGGGATATATATAATTACTACATTTAAAACAAAGAGAAGGAATATTCTTAACTTAATATCGATGGATAGAAGCTTCTTTGATGAACTTTTTCAGCTTTACCTTAGCGTCTTATACTCCCATGACTACCTACAAGCACTCCCCATCTCAGTCTTCCATCAACAACCATATCGACATCCTTCCTCCCACTCCAAGTTCCCACACCATTAAATATACCCAGAAACTAACTTATGCGCAAGTTTAACGAATACTGTTGTATGATATCCAAAATTCACAGAGTACAATATAGAACACCATTCGTCGTCAAATACCATCGGTCCCAAAGCCAAACTCAAAAGTAAGGTAGTCTGAACAAGCAGTCGCTCATTCCATGAGAACCTCGATCTTTCAGCCTCTTGTCCTGCAGCGACGATCGGATTCGTTTGAGTTGATTTCGGGATATCTGCTCGCTGATGTGACGGAGGCTCTAGGGGTGGTGTCGACGAGGTAGATTGCCCATACCATCTCCCACGTTACCTCCCAAACTCCACTCGGGCTTCCCCATCATCAAAGATCTAAGTCTTCCTCTCCCCTACCACATCACCCTCAACAACCCTTCCCCGGATCCATCGACCAGGATGCCACCCCGCCAACAAGCCCACCGCAACAACCACAGGCGCAAACTCCAACCCGCCAAAAAACCCCTCATGACTGCTCAAATACCCAAAAACCCCCTGACTCGTCTCGGCCAGTCTGAAGATGGTGCGCAGATAGATCAACAGGCTCGCTGCCGCCAATGCCGCAAAGAACGGGTCCTTCGCCCTGACCACAGCCTGCATGTTGCGAGCACCAGCAAGCGACACGCGAAAGGTAGCCAAGAGCACGAGGAAGATTGTGAATGCGAATGTCTGAAAAGCTAGACCGGCGAGGAGAATGTTGTTGGGCACGGTAGCGCTTTCGTGCTTCGACTCCTTACTGCCCACCAAAGCGGCGCCGGCGACTTGGATGATGGTGGAGATGACGTCGCAGGTCACGAACCCCCACAAGATCCACTTCGGGTTCAACCACCGTCCCAGTCCCCTCTTCTCTCCTTCGGGTTTGGAAAAGCCATGGCGGCCAGCCCAGGTGATGAGTCGACTCAAACAGACGTAGATACTGGCACTGATGAACACGGGCGCCGTCACGATGCAGAAATACTGCACCACGAAATCGATAATGTTGTACGGATCTTTTCGTGAGCTCAGAGCGCGGAAAATGTAGCCAACGATTTCGATGGCGCAGCCAAAGGTGAGCGGGAGGAAGTAGAAGGTGCGGTATCTGATTGCTTGGAAGAGATGGACGACGGCGGACAGGGTGAAGAGGATGATGGCTAGGATGCAGAGGGCGAAAGAGGGCACGTAGCCGTAGATGATGATGTGGGCGTCGTTTGGGCCTTGAGGGTTTGGGAAGCTGGGGTCGACGTAGCCACCTGTTTCTGGCGTGGACCCGGACATGCTGTATCAGAAGAGGCCAACCTTCATCTCTCTCCCTGTCCTAAGGACTCCGATTAGCTGATCTCCACAGGCCGAGAGGAGGAAATGAGGTTATTGCGAGGCTCTTATACGTTGATCAAGGAAAAAACGATTCAAGTCAAACGATGATTCTCGTAAACAGGCGTCGACTTCGGCAACCTGTACCAAAACCTGGTGAGGGCACTCGACGACGTCCAAAATTTGATGTAAATAAAATGATAAAAGAGCAGGAAATGAAGTCCTTGGACACTTTGAAGACAGCGTTATTTACGTCGTTGAGCGGAGAGAAGCACTAGTTGGGGTGGTGACGGATAATTCATTGATACGAATACGACGAGCACGGTCCCGCACCGAAACTTGCAGATCCGCGCGCTATTCAAGAATCTTTCATTCAAAGCAGAGCCAAGTACTGCTCAAGATTCTAGTTGGCAGGAAACAAGATCCATATCATCTGAAATGAGGGAGAAGAGAGTGGTGTATGTGCTTGCTCATCAGCTGTTCCGCTCGAGATATACTTGCCTCCTGATCTTGATCTTCACTGTACACTTTCTGACTGTTTTATAGCCTTTATTTTGGACAGATATCTTCACACCTAGCCAGCTGTCCTCGATCATGGCCATTTTTGCTGAGGCCAAGTCGCCCAACTGTATTCAGGGAGAATGGATGAGTCCATTGCGGAAAAGGAGGCTCCGTCTGGCGTCCAATTGTCTTGGTATCCTTGATTCAGTTCTGCGTTGATAAGATGCGTGAATAGATCTGGGTCGCTACCCATGGGGAAGTCGAGGGGCATACTCAAGCTTTCCGAGTAAGCCATACTTGCTGGGTCGTTGACGGGCCACGGAATTGCGTGCAGGGGCTGCGTGCCCCTTTGATCCATAGCCCCTATCGTGGGACTTGTGCCAAAACTTCCAAAACGTGCTCCCACCTCTGCCGAAGGCGGCTCGTGGAGTGAACTGGGTGCGTTATAACGTGCAGGGGCCTCAGAGTAAGAAGTCCCAAGTACCGGCTCGTATCCTAGACTCGGCCCGTTCTGCGGCGCTACATCACCTTGAGTGAGGGTGGTAACCGTCGCAATTTGCCCATTCTCTCGTTCAGGCTCGCGACTGAAACGTGCTCCTTCGGACCTGTGTCGCTTCTGATGTTGACACCATTGCTTCAATTTTGTCAAAATCCCAAGAAATTTGGAACTGAGAACATGCGTGTCGCCGTTGGCTAAAGTTGCTACTGCCCCGAGGTGGCTGAGAAGCTCTTTGAGGTAGGCTTCGGTCTTGTTATTCGCAGGCTCTAATATTCTTCCCAATTCACTTGATGGTAGATTGGCGGAAATAGATAGCTTGATCAGAATGACTGTGGCGTAGACCACCCGGACATAGACCAAGGTTGGACATTGAAGAACCTGCTTGACGCTCATATTGAGGAAGATCGTGATCACCGCCTCTGCCGAAGAGGCACATTGAATAAGTGCATTAATGTATGGTGGGGTCAACGCGTTTTGACGCCGAGCGGACGGCAGCTTCACACTGATGAAGAACGGTGGTCGGAAGTCTTCCGCATTATGATCCGGATAAAGGGCGATCTCGTGAAGATAGATGTTGTTGGCGTGGTAAGTGATCTCAAGAAAGGCTGAATGGTTCAGATCGGTCAGCTCATTCTCCAATCGTTCACAGAGGTGGGAATATCTCACAATTCATGACCTCGGTAGAATTTCTTCTCCATGCGTCTAGCTGTTTCTCACAAACACTCAAGGTGGCTTGAATACGTTGGTCGGCTAGAGTAACATTGCTCCCAGACGGGTCGTCTAGAGCCAGCGCCGATCCGCATTCTTCCACAATTCGCTGCATCTTAACCCACGCGACGAATCGTTTGTCTGTTGGAGCAGCAAACTCCGAGTTCTCGAGGTATTCGACGCAGTCTGCCATCCAACTAGAAAAGCGGAGCATGTTGGGGAGCCGGAGGCTCATCGACACACTGCGGATGGTCATTATGTAACTCAAAACGGATTGTCTTTCAAATCGACTTGCCTTGCACAGAAAAGATAACAAGCTAGCAAGGTTCGCCGACTTTCTAGCGCAGCACTATCAGGTAGACGCTTTTCCTGGGGAACAGGAGATTGCGAAGCTCCGCCACCTTCACGAGACATGCTACGATCTTCCGCATTATAGACGTCGTATAAAGGAGGATGACTTGGAGAAGCCCTGGGTTTCTGCGCAAGTCCGAGATCTAGAGCCATAGTGGCTGCCTGCGTGATTTGTTGGTGAAATTTCAAATCCTCGAACCTATAATGGTCAGCTTCTATTTGGGTAAGGGCCTATCTTATCCCCTGCCGTTCCATATCCAAATCAACAGTCCCATGGAACCGGCTCTATGGTATAAAGTCTGGACTATGTGGGTCAATAATATTGCTTACTTGTCAGGAGGGTATGTCCATAGAATAGAAATAAGAATAGCCTGACATATTTCCATCGATTTGCGGCCCTGTATTGTCACCTTTGTAGCGTAAATCTGTTGGATCTCCTTGTTCAGTCTGAGGAATAGAGCTGATTTGGACTCGCCTGCGCTTGCGGCAAGCACAGCTAGGAACAATATGGGTCTGCACTCTCGCAACTTCGCCGCGGTCCAATCTTCCGGGAAAACGACGGCAGGGTAACTGTTTGTCATAAGCATATGAATGCGGTATTTGGCAAGACTTCCAATGATTTCGATTGGCCACATACAATGGTAGAAGATCGTTGACGTATCTATCATAAAGCTCTGTTGCCTTAGTCATGCTCAGTATTCCTCGGTCAATCACGTCCGGAAAGCTTGGCGATTGAATCGAGGGGACGTTTCCTTCCATATCACGGCTAGCCATGTTTCGCTGATTATATGATCCAGCTTCATATTCTGTATCATTACTTGTGATTTGCGGTCTTGGGGTAGGTGGCGCAAGAGGTGAGATTCCTTCGGTAGAGAGCTCTCCGGACTGTCCACTTTGGTGCTGACTCCTAATCTCATCTTCAAGACCCGTATATTGAAGGCCATCTCTTTCGATATTCAACTGGTTCGAATTCGCCTTCCTATTCTCCAGTAGTATGCTGAGCCCGCGAACTTTCTCTTCCAATTCTGTGACTCGGGTATCTGTTCTTTTTCGACGCCGAGTCTTGCTACGTGTTGTATAGACGCATTCCCTATTTGATCGTGTGCAGCGCTGACATTTCGACGACATGGACGAATCGTTTGCTAAGCAGCGCACCTAGAAAGGTGTCAGCCCTGTTCACTACCAGGTTTAGATTAGATCGACTACCTTTCTCAGGCGACAGGCGTCACACGCCCCGATGCTACTCTGTGAAGCCGATGGATCAGGCTGACGCTGCTTAGATACAGCAGGCAGCGTAGGTACGTTCTCCGTAGGATCGGCATTGAAATCCGTGACCTCCATGTCAGGGTTTTCCACGCGATCTTTGAGGAGGAGTAAGGTGTGTATAAGACGAGGAAGCTCAGTGCCTACGGCGGGGGATTTATGTTGTACTAAGGCGCTCTTGCCTGAGTTACCACGTTACTTACCTTATCTTATCTCTCCTACCGTACTTATTCTAGTACGGTACCGGGCGTACTAATAGTAGAACTAATTTAATCACACTAGTCAGAGTCAAGACTAGCTCAAGCTGCAAGAGATGCGTGAAATGCATCAATGCACATCTTGTTCTTTCAGCCATCATTCCAGCTGATGCAAATGACTGTTAGCCGAGAATGGCAGTCTATCGCTACTTGTCTTTCTTCATGGGAGCTAAGTGGGTGAAGTTGGACCGCTTGGAGTAAACAGATGAAGGGAAGTGGCTTGCATGGCTTCACCTTCTCGAATTATATACTATAGACAACAAGCTCAGTAATGCGCTGACAAGCAATGAATTATACGACCATGGTGCACTACTAAAGTCAGAATTTATTACATTGGCGAAGATCATGCCTTCGATGGACGATAGACTTATTCACCAACTTGTTTACGACGTTCAGCTGTTGCAAAAAGCTTAGTACGAAGTCTTCTCGTACTGTTGGGGCGCACTCATCTACTAACGTAGAATCTGTTAATTCAAAACTATAGGTCAAGATAGTGATATCTATCTTTCCATCAAAGCCATCGAGCGGGACAATAGGCAATATCTATATACAACTTCGTATATCAAGGACTCTTTGGATTGGATAAGCAGACGACAACCGCAAGAGCGCAATGGCTTCTCTTCGCTGTATTAACATGTTGACTGACCAATTTGATGTTAGAGAGGTATGCCATGTGCCTATATCATCGATGTTGCCATGTCTTTGGCTTTTCTTGATGTCATAAGCGAACCCACTGTGCAAGCTTAAGGCGAAAAGAACTTTCCTGGACAACACGGAAGCAGCACATGATGCCAAGCAGTAACTCATAGAGAGCACCTAAATTGATGAACTGTCGACAATATACGGAACTACATTTCGCACCCACCTGTGGGTCATCCAAGGAGCTGTCTTGGCATTTAAAGCTTTGCTCGATATCAATCTGTCATGTACATGTACCACGACTTCTCAACGAGGACCGCTCCGTTTCTCAAGGTTCTGCATACAGTCTTCCAACACGCGGAACCCTGAAAGATTACTATCCACTAGATTGGGTTCTTACCGGTATCCGGTTGATTTTCACTCAACAGCAAAGGTAAGAGATGCTCACGCTCGGGCGTTCCAGAGATCCACTATCAAAAATGGCGTCCTGGGTGGTTGGCTTATAACAACCTCGGCCTCTCCGCCTCACCACCGTCCGGCACGAGCCTTATGCCAGCATAACATATCCTTTTCTCATGTCGGTTATTGAACCACCATTCTTTCGAATACCCAGGCGCAAAACCTCTCTTCGTGGCATCTCTCCGACTTGCCGCAAATTCAGCAATGAATTCCCACGGCACGGGCTCCATCGCACATCCAAACTCTAGCCGCATGTTCCCAGCCTCAATGACTACCTGATTTGCCGGAGTGCTGTACGCCCAAAGGGTTATGCAGGTGTCCAGGATCCTGGAGAGCAGGCGGACAATGATGATAAGACAGCTGACAATAACGGAAACGCCGACAACGACGGCAGGGTTTATTATCGCAAACCTCTGTTCGAGAAAGCCCAAGTGCCAATTGACGCCAGGGTGACCAAGAGGCATGCGCGTTTGGAGCGAGGTCTTTTGGATATCTGGAGATCGAGGGCCGTGCTGGACATCGTTGGGGTCTATGAGACTTGTCACCGAGGATGGTAGTAATAGGGCTGTCGGCGTATCGAACAGAACAAAGAAGATGGCTAAGATACGAGCTTGAAGACGCATCTTGTACGACTGGAACATACTACGTAACGTTAAAGTGCACTTGGCATCGACGGCACTAAGAACGGTTCATGTCAACGATAATGAAACTACGCTCAGGCTCTTTCTTTGACGTCACGTCTCAAGTGTGTTGCTTTAATAGGTTGCAAAAATGCTTATCTTCTCAAGAATCTCCAGAAACGCGTGAGCTTTGCAACCGCCGATCTAACAATTGGGTACCGAAGGAGACTCTAGATTTGAGATCCATGCTCCTCCATGAAGACCCGCAGCTAGGTGGCACATGCGCGCCAGTGCTGATGCTGGCTTCGTCAACTACTATCGCAACACATCATGAATGAAAGGGTGTAGGCTCGATTACGGATGTGAGGATCGATCCGTGCCGTTAATCTATCTAGCCAACAACAGTGAACAAATCGAGGTACCGCGAAATGAGATCGCACTGGATACTTCCATGGTCGTACGTGTTATACCTGCGGGGAGTGTTGAATGGTGAGCAATCGGCACACATCAATTTCAGAGCACATCAGTATACCAGGAGGCGCCATATCAAGTTGTCCTTTGGACCCCCTCATGCGTTAGAGGAGCTCATCAAAGGCCGATGCCCAAGCTGTAAGCTTTACTGCTGAATGCGCATGATTTATGGTCATTACAAGGATCCACTGCATTGAGTGTTGATGTTGCTGCACTTTGACTGTACTAAACTCTGCACTTGAGCGTGGTCGCGTGCGACATCAGGACAGCCAGTGACGTCAGACGAACCGAAGCCTTCTATTTGGAGTATGAACGGGCGAAGATTGTACTCCCTGTCAAACAACTCATCTGGCCTTGGGCACCGAGGATCACTATTATGATCACTTGCACCGAGCGATCAAGTAAACGAGGAGAATGATAAATTCTACGATTTGCTCTAGCGACCATTGACTGAATGTAACAAGCCCACGCCTCGTTTGGCATCACAAGTTTGTTGCGAATAGTAAGTCAGTGGTCTGGTGTCTCGGTGCTCTGGCCATCCTGCAGTCTATCCCCTTTGGCTGTAATCACAGCGATGTAACATGGGCTGGCACGACTAATTATGCATATCGCAAATCGCTGTCACCTCGAGGAACATAGCTGAGTCCGTGCCAGAGACTGCGATGAAACCCCTTGGTGCTAAAACACCATATGTACCGAATACATTGGTCGTTCCGTGCCATTGTTGTGGGCAAGTCTTGATGATATTGTGAAGTGTTTTATTGATCTTGGTTGAAAGGAGCTGATACTGTCTCAAAAAGGTTCCGCGCTATTGAAGCAAGATCTGTTTCGTCGCATATGAGATGATGGCGGGTTCGCGTACCAAATATAACTTATGTGCCGCAAGTGCACTTCACCTTGCGCTATTGCCGGTGCGCACCATAGAAGACACGCGTTTTTTAGATGCGTCGTCAGCAACTTCAAGCGGGATGGCCCTGAATGTGTGAAGAAGATGCCACTTGCTACGATCATAGCAAGCGTGACTTGCAAAGTGTAAGAAGGGTGTTCTTCGGAAGTCACGTACCGACGCTGTTGGGAATATATCGAAATTCTATCTAAGGTAGTCTTAGGAACCCCAGACCGTTGTTCCGCGGGTCGCTTTCCGAAACTGAATTCTATCATTGCCCTGCTATCAAGATCCTCGCCATTGAGGGGTGCACAGGTGTTTTGCTAGCCGCAAGACGCATACGTTTTCTATGTGGCTGAGTCTGTTCTGTGCTCGTACTATCCTCAATGTACGGACGAATAAATGATCTACTGTATTTCCGCTTCAGGCCTTCCGGAACTTTGGTGATTATATTGTAGCGAACATCATTCGGAGCCTGACTTTCCGAATACCTCACATCTCCTTCCTCCCATCACCGAATCATCAAACCCACATCGATCCTCCGATCATGGCGTTCAAAAGCAAACCAAAGAAAGGTCAAGGGGACTGGCGACCGAATCCCTTGATCCCACGATGCGCGCTTTGCATCCTAGCCATGATCGTAGTCGACAGCTTCGTCGTCGTCATGGGCCTGACCAAAACATACAAATTCGTCGATCTGTTGCTCTTATGTTTCGTAAGCTGAAACCGGGCCCTCATTTCCCACCATCAATACAACATATCGGAAGGCTCACGATCCCCTCCATCTAATCTGCAGGTCTTCATCTCCCTCTGCTGGACCACATTCTTCCTCGTCCGCCCCATCTTCCGCGCCTCGCCACTCCACCCCGGATGGGCCGTCGGCCTCGACCTGATCTGCTTTCCTCTCATAGCGACGTGGAGCGTCATCGGCGCGATGCAGGGTCTGGCGTATTACGAATACCTGGGTGAATGCCGCGGCTACGACATCTATCGAGACGGCGGGTGCAAGCCGTTCTCGGGCGTTGTACGGGCGTTGGGTTGGCTGGCGTACACAAGTGCTTTCCTCATGACGTGCGTGATACCTACCTACCGTGCCTAGTGCTGTCCGGTGAGCTGACCCGCTCTATATACAGCATTATCCACGCAACCCTCTTCGTCTACGCATGCCGCGACACGCATCGGTATCGGAGCCTGAAGCGAAACCCGAATCCTCCCGATTTCGGACTCGAGCTCAAGGGGTGGAGCCCGAGCCCCTATTCCTTCATCAACGCGTCTGAAGAGCGGTTTGCGAAAGTCGCGGTGCGGCCTGAATCCGGCACGGAGATGTCATACGATGGGGGCCGGTACGGGGATCATAGTAGAAGTCATAGCAGAAGCGAGAGTGGGAAAGGGAGTGGGAGATTTCCGGTTGTGGTGCCGAGTTTTGGAGAGGGCGAGGGGAGAAGGTGGGCTTGAGGTTGGAGTGGAGACTCTGGGCGTTCCGTAAGGATATGAAAGCCCGTTAGGCTGGGGCTCGAGGGTCGGCGAGTTGGCCTTAGAGAGTTTGGGTGCTTGGTGAGGATCATTGGGCATGGTGTGTAGCGAAGTAACTAATACATTGGACGGCGATGATCGGGGATCATGCCGGTGGTTATGAATCATAGATATCCAAGCGGTGTTTAAGTCTCTATCGATGAACTCAGACACCAACTATACGCATACTAAACCCTTGTATCGTAACATGACAGCCAAAACTATATCTCCTCTCCTCACCAAAAAAAAACCCGTCCGATCGCCCATCATTAGACATTTTCGGACTTCTTCTGTCAATCCCAATGCACAGAATATCTACTTGCCAAATAATATATTGTGATTTTTGATTCGATGTTTATGCATGATGCTGTTTTGCGATGGGAGAGGTGCTAGGTTGGGGGTTGTTGGGGGTGAATGTGGGGGATATGGAGATGGATATGGCTTAGATGTGGAGAGGTGGAGGGATGGGATGGGATGGGGTGGGATGGAATGAGATAGTCTTGTAGGGAGCAGGGAGCAGGGAGTAGGGTTTTGAGTATTTAAAGTAGTTGATTAGGGGGGAATGAGTTGACGCTCCAGGTATGATTATAGTTATATGAGTAAGGCTTTGGGATATAAGGTAGTATCGCATATTCTTTTGATTGGAATATTCGTTGGATGATCGATAGATAGTCGTGGCGTAGTAGGTCTGTTTTCAGTATTCTAGGTCTTTTCGTACGATGTACAGATTCTTTATATCGTCGTACTATGTATGTACATAGGGTGGCTGGATAAAGTACATAGGATGCGCTGATATGACAACCATGTGAGATTTTGTTGAAGTGGTTCTCATTATGATACATATATTCGAATCTATCAGGGTATCGTATCTCATAGCACGAGCATAATGAATCCAACACCTATCGCTAAAAGCATCGCTAGAGATTTCATGGGAACATCGGATCCCATCCTTGATGCGGCTCCTTTGACGCTGACAGGTCCTGTGCTGGAGGATGCGGTGGTAGGGGTTGAGCCGTACCCTCCCATTATCAGTCCTCCCAGTCCTGAACTCGCGCTCGCACTCGCAGTCGGCGTTAGCGGTACGGTTGAGGTGCCGATTTGGAGGCCTGAAGGGCCGAGGGAGATGATGGTGCCGGAGAGGGTTAGGGCTGGGCCGCCGGGTAGGAGGGTTTGGGATCCGATGGTGAAGCCGGATGGGGAGGCTGTGAAGGTTTGGGATGCTATTGTGAAGACTGATGGTTGTGGGGAAGAGAGGGGGATAGTTGAGGAGCCGATTTGAAGCCCTGAGGGGCCGAGGGAGAGTACGGTCCCTGATAGTGTTATTGCTGAGCCACCGGGCGATAGGCTCTGACCAGCAACGGCGAATCCCGTCGGCGCAGCGGTGAAGGTTTGTCCTGCGATTGTGAAAACGGAGTTCGTTGGCAATGGTACTGTTTTTCCATTGACGATGAGCCCAGTGCCACCAGAGGGTATTGCAATGACACTCCCACTTATCGTTACAGGAGCGCCACCAGGAGTAATGATAGCACCGTTCGCAAGCGTAACCGTGATGCCCGATGCTAGATTCTGGGCGAAGTTTGGCGCTTGCTGTAAGACTGCTCCTGGACTGGTTGGAAGCGAGTACGTAGTCCCGTCTATCACCATGCTAGACGAGCCCACAGAGACGACTTTGCCAGCGATAGTCGCTTGCGCTCCAGGAGCGATGGTGGAGCTCCCAATAATAATTCCTCCATTTGGGCCTAGGACGACTGATTGGCTACCAACGAACACGGGCGACGGAGCTGGCGCAGCTTGCACGACTGCTCCTGCGCTCGCTGGCAGAGCATAAGTAATACCATCGACCACGGCATGCGACGAGCCGACAGAGATAGTGTAGCCAGCCACAGCCGTTTGGATCCCAGGCGCAACGGTTGAGCCTCCAATGACAACACCACCATTCGACGCCTTGACTACTGGGGAGCTGCCTACCAGTACGGCCCCTGCCGTGGTTGCAGCGGGCAGAGCATAGGATGAGGTGCCTAGGACGACGTGATCTGTGCCAACCGAAAGAGGGGCGCCTGCGACCTGGACTGTATTGCCCGGCATGACTGTAGAGCTTCCGACGACGACACCGCCGTTGGGATCCCGGACGATCGTATTGCCATTTGCTACCACCGAATTTAGGGCCGGAGTGGTATCTGGTCCTGTGCTTGACCCAATGTTTGACCCACTACCAGATCCTGCACTTGAGCCGGGACCAGAGCCGGGACCAGAGCCAGGGCCAGAGCCAGGGCCAGAGCCACCACTCCCAGAGCCACCAGGGCCAGAGCCACCAGGGCCAGAGCCAGCACTCCCACTGCCAGGGCCAGAGCCAGAGCCAGAGCCAGAGCCAGAGCCAGGGCCAGTACCAGGGTCTAGTCCACCGTTACCGCTGGCTGGCTGTGACTTTGTAGGGTCTAAGTTCTGTGAGGGATTGGATGACCCTGACGCCCCATTTTGGCTGCCCAGTTGAGCAGCTAGGTCTCCATTATATGGGTCCGGAGGAGTATTAGCTGGCTTTACTGGGTTGTTCGCGAAGCCAGGATTTCCAGGGTCGGTGCTACCAGGGTTGGAGGACGGTGTATCTGGTTTCACAGGCTGAAGCGCAACTGGCACCGCCGCGACAATAGACACAGTCATCGGTGCATTCACCGGCGATATGGAAGGTCCGGGTGTCGCGGAAGGACCTTTATCAGTCATTGAAGTTGGACCGACCATGGCCGTTGCCTTTCTGAGTGCGCTCGGTGGGTCAAAAGTTCCCTCAAAGGCTCCCTTACAGGTATTCCATGCAGGATTCACCTTGTTGACGTTCGTCGGAATGGAAAGATAAGGCCCTCGAGGAGTTCCGCTCGAGCCTATTCGCCATTCACAAGTTCCCTGAGTCTGGGAACCAGTTGGGTACTGCAATTCTGTGTAATTGATGGCGGTGTACAGTTGGAATCCTGCTGGTGGGCCATTGCACATTGAGGTAGACAGAGCGTCCGGAGCGTATCCAATCGTGATATCGGTAGCGTTGCCGTGGCCGAAATAGTTGGGTCCGAAAGCCGGACAGTTCTCAGCTGCTCCCAGGCTGCGATAGGCTACATACACCGACGGAGAGACAAAGGTCATCCCGTTCTCGACATAACTGTAAGGGGTGGCTACTGGTGGAGCAGCGGTTATGGAAAGATTGCTGGCCGTTGAAATATTGTTCGGGCTTGCCGTCTCGACAGGCCAGTAGAGAATTTGAACATCCGCAGCAGTGATCAAATACTCTACACAACAGTCGGTCGGTGGTGTGAACGCCGGGTTAAGGACAGTACTGATGGTCTCCGTTGCACTCCACAAAGATCCATCCTTGTTCATGCCAATGACAACAGTTGGGGCCTCGGTCACGACTGAAGTGACGATAGCATCGCATGAACATGCTGTCGAATAAACGCCGGGGCCTGGAGGCCCGTCGCCTACTGGAGCAAGGCCATGTGCCTGGACCTGACACATGGGTACATCGGTTTGGCTCGCGGTTTTAGGATAGCCACTTGCTGTCGCCATCAGTGAAGTGATGGTAGCGTTCGAGCCATATCGTAGAGACGGTGTGGATATTGCTGATTGAATAAACGTAGTGAGGATCCCACTGGCGGTTCCCCCCTTGGACGTCGTAGTACCGTTCGTAACATATTTGGGGGATGCAGCTACAATGGCACATATGTATTAGTTCATGTACTTATGCGAAGTCTTTACTTGCAGCAACTATTTGCTATTATGACTAAAGCACTAGGGTCCTCAACTCTTTCGCATGAGAGGGCCCTGATTATCGAGGTCTGTCGTAATCCGGCTGCGTCGGTGCTTGTGTTGGTCTCCAAAGAAAGAGGTGACCGAAACAACAATATAAAGACGCGTGGAATGCAACTCACATGGCGTCGCCTCTGCTAGATTTCCAGTCAGGATAGTTATTGCAACATAAAGACATGCAAGACACTTCATCATGAAAGACAGAACGCTACCAAACGAGTGACTGCGCGGAGACAAAGAAAAGAAAGACGAGAGCAAGTCGAGGTTTACAACATCACGGTAGTCAAACAGGGAGGCCTTACCGTAATGTCATCAGATATCTGTGCTGAGTGAGATTCTTCAAGATTTGCCAGGCCGGACATAGCAGCCAATCAGAACACCCCAGCCCTTGGTTCAGTCCGTAAACCAACAATCGATATCTAGTGCGCGATGAACACGGTTATGACTGGTCATGTGAGAGGAAGGTTCTGACCGACATGTTGCGGCTGAACAACGGCGCCGGCCTCTCAGTTGTACTATTTACTATGTACCTACTTTATCAAGTAAGTACAACATAAGCGCATGACGCTTGTTTCTTCCAATCAGAGCACGCTGAGTAAGCGCTTCGCCTCGATCCCGAGATGACCGATCTAATCCCGAAGTCGACTAGAACTAGCATCCCATGCGGCCAATCTGCACCTCGTCATCAGGGTTTCACCATGTCTTGCTTACTGCGGTTCGATGAAGTGCAAGGAGATTGGCCAAGGATCCAGAAGCGTTATGCTGGGATTCAGCTCAAGTGAAAGTGGTGGCTCATACTCTGTGTTGTCTACATAAAATCCAGGGAAACAGGGAATATCATCGAATCCAAGCAGCCCTCTACCAGTTATTCTATTGGTGCAGATCCCAACCATCTTTCAATTAGCCCGTAGACTGAAGTATAGTCTCAAATTGACTCCAGCCATAGCATGATTTCACATGTTCGCCGCACTTCCTTTGCTTCCCACGGTATGCTTCCAGCTCAAGATCAACGCTCATGTTTCGGGTGGAAACGCTGAGGAGCGATGCTACCTAACCACCTAACCCCCGTGATCTTCTAGTGTTGCCGAAACCATTTGACTTACAGCTGTGCAATCCCCGGAAAGCGATCCTCCATGGCCTTCATGCCGGTTGTTTCGTGGCCTATACATGGATGAGATAAGTACCTTACCTTATGCAGCCCTTCTTTCAGGCTAGTCTCCCGAGCCGGTCCAGGCGGAAGCTTATGTTGAAGGTTGCTAACCTTTACAAAGGAATCAACATCACAGGAACTTCACACAGCCCCCAACGATACACCAATGGACCACAGAATCCTCTCGGAAGCCTATCATGTCAGGTCCGCCGCTGGTCCAAAACAAGTTCCTCGGCACAAAGCAAGAGAAAGATTTGCAAAAGAGTTGGCAGAATACTGAAGCCTCAAGGAGGAAGCTTGGTATTCGCAAGACAGACGGATAACCTGGAAGGTCAAGAAATACTGAGAGCGAAGAGGGCGTTAAAGATGCCTCTATGACCTGGCGACTTGAGGTGAAGAGAGTATGGAAGATTGCTGGGGATGTGACGAGGACGGAGCAGGAAAATTGGGTAGAAGTGGATATAGGTGAGACAGATGAGACTGGGTCTCTGGGCTAAAGCGGGCTCGCGGACGTTATGAAATGCAGAGGCTTTGGCAGGGATTCATGTATGTGGTACAATCCACATCACTTAAGCATGCCTTTAAATGGTCCAAAAAAGCCTAAACTTCTCGTGCACGGGGTGTGTAATCTTTGATCTAATAAAGTACAGTGTAGGTTAGACCGCCGTTGCCGCAGTCTTCCGGCGATCCGTTCAGCTTTTCACACCGTGGATCCATCCTGCCTATCACATCTGTCCTCGTCGTGACACTTGGGGGTACAGTAAGTTGAATCGAATGGGCTGCGCCAACCGATTCCACCCATTTAGCTTGACTAGAGCCTCACGTACTCTTGGTCGATCTGATCGTTGCTGACGGTCCACGTCCAGTTGCCATCGATCAGTCGCCTCTCCGTCAACTCAAACATAACATCCTGGAATCCAGCCGCGGTCCGAGCATAGGCTTCGTGTCCGCGCTCTATCACTGCTTGCCAAGCCTGTAGCATGTGGAGGAGCTTAGCATTGCTCAAGACGCCCATGGCTTGTTCTCCGTCGACCATCACAGGTGGCGCTGGCAGAACACTTCTATGAAACCTAGAAGTCAAATCGAAACCACCCAGCTCATGAGAATTTTGCTGCATGATCTGGGGGACGCTATCGCTGCTTGATCCCGCCTCTCGTGGAGTTAGCCTTGCCGGCTGGAAAGTAAGAGGTACGCTAACGACGAAATTAGCAACATACTGGAAAGTTCTCGCCAAGCAAGGAGCTGACCTGTAGTGCGTCTCCTGAACAGGGAAGTTGGCAAGATTACTGCTTGAGTAGGGGTCATCCCATCTCACGCCGTATGGATTTCCATTCCTACCCACACACACGGCAAAGTGCGGGCGGGCGTGAGATGGTGAAGAAAAGCCTCGACCGCAGATGTTGCAATTGACAGGTTGAGCGTCTGAATCATTATTGACCTGCTTGCCTTGATGTGGACGATTGCCTGGAGCTACCTTTGAAGGAATGACGATGCCATTGACCGCCGCAAGCCGTTCTGTTTCTTTGTTGGGTTTCGCAGACTTCTGTGCTTCTGTTTTCCTTGTGGGAGGTATGGGCATAGATGTACTAGAGGTAGAAGCGAAGGCCTCGTTGGCTATTGCGAAAGCTTGAGCAAGTGGTGTTGATGCAGATGGGAGACCAATGTTGGATCTATACCACGTTACTATGAGAACTCTTTACATCGAATCCTGGCTCACATATGATTCTGGTGAATTTCAGCAGATGACTGAGACGTCGGCCTAAACACACGACCATTCCGGCTCACTGCAAGTGGTTGATCAGACCTTGGGTTACATCAGCATGGTCGAGTGCTAGCCATGCCTGAAGTTCTCACCTGTTATATGACTGGTCAACCTGTTGCTTTGGAGCATCGACAAAGTTGTGCCACCACTGCGCCCCCATGGGGTTTCCATTCGCATGCATACAAGCCACAAAATGGTCTTTGACGCGTTCTGGCGTGGTGGCGACACCACAGACAATACATATCTTGGTACCTGGAGGACCATTGTCACCAGAAACTTCTAGCGGTCTCCTAGGCTTCTGTCCTGTGGGTATCTTCGATGGTGTTACGATGCCATTGACGGTCGCTAGCTGGTCGTCCAAAATAAATGCCTTCCATGATGGTGGTGCCGTCATGGCACTACGTTCGGAAGATGTCACGGAAAATCCAAGCTCAAAGATGATCAAAAGGAATTAGAGGACTTGGTTAAAATACTCAAGGCTTGAACTCCATTCTCTTTGTGAAAGGACACAGCGTGGCAACGTCGATCATCTTAGGTGATGAGTCCAGCAGGTTGGTGTTGTGAGCAATGACCAAGATGTGTTATCACGTAGGTCACCTTTCAAGGCGTCGTAAAGCCGAGGCTCATGGCTTCACTTTCATCTTCCATCCTGCAGTATGAATTCACCTTCATGCGACCGTGTTGATACAATACTGACATCGAGAGTGGCATTATGAACCATCGAATCTTCAATAGTAGAAATATTCAGTCCATTTGTTGAAGAACTGTGCATCGCTTTAAGCCAGGAAATCCTTTATTTGTGAAGTATCAGATAGACAATTGCCACGTATGACACGGAAGAGTTCACTACATTTTGTTCATGAGTGGTAGTGGGTGCTGACATGGTGCAGATTATTTCAAAGGAAAGTCAAAACATAGTTGCTTGACTGTTGGTTAGAACATTGACATCAGGTCTGAAGCTTAATACCAAGCTACGAGACTCGATCGTCCTTGCTTCTTGGTGCATGCAAGGGACATGGATCTGTACTCGGTTGCCTTAGCTTCACTCCTGCTGCCTAGCGAGATGAGCATAAAGTCAGCTGATCTGGCGCCCTTTGCGCGTTTTTCGGCACGTTCAGAGCAACATCTCGACCATCAACATGCAAGAACCCAATGAAGGTAGCCACACTATGGAGAACCTCAACACCATCCTTCTACGCAAGCTTTGTTCTGCCGTCAATGGGCATGCTGCCGCTGCTACGTTTGCATGCGGTGGGTCTGTGCCCGCGTCGAACCTTCCACCCGGAGCAATTGAGCCTGTGGAGAAGACAATTTTCTCACCAGTAACATTACGATGGGATGGCTCGCAGAATGCCGAGGCTTCCATCACTTTCCCCTTTCCTCCACACAACGCATCATCTGATCGAAGACTTGAAGATCTTTGTCATATGTGCCAGCCAGCAACCTTTGGGCTTGGTGGTCGGGACATACTGGATGAGGATTACCGCAAGGCCAGCAAGCTCGACCCATCTATGTTCTCAACAAATTTCCATCCACATGATTGTGGTATCGTAGATTCCATACAGCAGATACTGCTTCCAAGCACAATTGAGGGTGGACAAGGGATAGGCATCGGACCTCACGGTGTTCGAGCCGAGCTGTACAAACTCAATGTACATATCGAGTGTCATGTAATGAAATCTACTAACATCTGCCAGATCTATGCGGCACCCTCTGGGAAATTTCTCTCCCATGTCGACACACCGCGTGGACCTACGCAGTTTGGCTCGCTAGTCGTGTGCTTGCCTTGTTCACACCAAGGTACTTCTCTTCTTGCGTATCTGCTCATGGTAGATGATCTGAAGGATGGTCCATCGTCGCTAACAACACCTTTCTTCAGGAGGTACTTTACGTGTGAAACATCGCGGCCAGACCGTGGACTTTGTATGGGCAGACAACAACCCTCAAGGCATCCAGTGGGCAGCTTTCTACGGTGACTGCGAGCACGAGGTTGTAGAAGTCACCCAAGGACACCGTGTCACTCTGACATATAACCTATACTACTCCTGCATTGGTAGACTGGCACAGCCAGTATCGACGCCATACCATCTACCTTTGTATAGTATTGTTCGGGACATGCTTCAAGAACCGACGTTCATGAGCCAAGGGAAGAACTGTTGAATCCCTTATCAAATTGTTTGTTGACTGTTCTTGCAGGCGGCATCCTGGGCTTCTTCTGCCACCATCAATACGCCCACTCCTCGGAGACCGGACGTAAATCCATCCCCATGGCTTTCAAAGGCGTCGATCTTGCAGTCTATTCAGTCTTCCAAGCCCTCGGTCTCAAAGTTGGTGTCCATCCCACTATCGAGAATCGATCTGGAAGAATGGGCGGTTTGTCAGCCAAGATACTTATGAGCCCTCCCAGCAGATCTGACGGAGATCATGTCGATAACTGTATCGCGGAATTGGCAGCAAAGAAAGAAGTTGACTACGACGAAGATGACTACGAAGAAGATGACTACGAAGAAGACAGGACTACTATCGTCGGAACAAAGCTCCATGGGCCCACTTTCGACGATGATTAGGAGGAGAATTCTGGCAAGGTAAATCATTACCCGCTTAAAACGACTGAGCTCTTCAACCTAATGCACTATTAATTTCAGGTCGTTAGCAAAATATGGCGCTCCAAGAAGGTTGCGCAAATCGTATGGATGAACGAGCCGGGGCAACAAGACTTCGCGTACGCAGGCTTGGCGGTCAGTATTCATACTTCCTGTCATTCAATAAGGCAACGAGCTACGCCGCTAATGCAGCCTCGCATGTGTAGTATGGAAACGAAGCAACTTTGAACTACCAATTCTCGGCGGCAGCGATCCTCGTAATTGTGCCCGCAAGCAGCGCCAGGATGAATCCCCCAGCTACGCCGCTCACCTCGTCGATGAGTGTAGGATCGAGGGTCCAGACACCGTCAAGCGCTGCGTCTACCGCTTTCGACACACCGCTTGGATCTGAGCCGAGCGTGGCAGGCGAGAATTTGCCTACAGGCTTCAGTGTAGATGCTGGCTCGAGGGAGCTTACACCTATGGGCGGCAATACTAACTCGGAAGATGCCTTTTGGGCTAGCTAAGCTTAACTCCATCGTCGACACGCAGTTGGTGAGCGTAAAAAACGACTAGAAAGGTTTTAGTAAGTATAAGGTATCACGTAACTCGCTCAGGAAGACTCTGATAGTTTACGTGAACTCAGTGCACCTTTGAACCACTAAAGAAAAGTGCATCAGCCCTCAAAGAGTCATCGACAGGAGATTAGTCTCCTCGCTTTTCCTTTTCCTAATCCCCCCCCCTGAATCATCGACCCTTCTCAATGTTACAACACGAAACCATTCCTCTAGACTCCAACCCAGTCAACCAATCATAACCCTATCCTTTATCTCCACCTCCATTTTTAAACCTCAATCTATTACTATCTCTTACTTTCAAGTGAACAATGTCTTCCCTTACTTGTAGCTTGATATATGAGTTACGATCACTCCTTACTCGTGCCGCTGTTACGAGGAAGGATCTTTTAAAGGTATGAAGAGGGGGCGAGGGGGTGATATCAGGTAATAAGTCAGGTCAAGGTTTAAAGTGTAGCAGATTTAGTGGATTAGGGAATATATGGAGGGGAGGTGTTTGATCTCGTTCAAGCGAATAGAGGGACGGGGCGTTACAGGCCAACACACGCCATGATTCATGGATTTGATTCGGAAGCTTACTAGTAAGTTTAGTATTCAAGAGCTGCTGGTAGGAGTTAAAGAGTATAATCGCACTTGATGAGAGAATTTGGTAGTAAAGGTAGAAGGCTTTAATTAAGCGAGGTCTAGGTCTTGTTTGTTTGATATTATAGGATGGGGTTGGAGGTGCTTTGTGTTAAGGTGGATAAGTCTTGAGGACGTGAAAAAGGGATAATTAGACAAATACGGAGTACAACATAACGCTAACACACTTAAGCTAGCACTAGGGTTTACGCGCGCAAGCGCGCCGTTCACGTGCTCTTTTAACAACATGGTGACAACATGGTTGATATCGAGGCGCAACGGCAGGTGAACATCAAACGGAACCAGGAGCATCTAAAGCAGCTAGGCATTCTCTACACTCCACCATCTACCTCTACCGCTCGCGACAATTCCAAGCGTCCACCCGTGAAAAAGCGAAAGCTCGAACCAAGCCTCCCGCCTTCACGAATCTCTGCACGTATTGCTTCAGCCCCAGTCAAAGCTTCGTACGATGAGGATGACGGGCCGGACACACATCAGCTGCGGACAAAGGTGTCGCGATTATCCGTCAAGAAAAGAAAAGAGGCCACTGTGAGACATGGAGAAGTAGCAGCATTCCCCTCTAAGGACCTCGAAGGTATTCGCGCAGGCTGGACGGCATGGAAACCCACAGCACCTTCACCAACTCGAGACAGAAACTCGACCTTCCACTTCGAAGGCCAACCTACCTTCACGCCCAACAAATCCCCAGAGGAAATGCTACGGGAAGGCTGCTTTGGAGGCTCCTACTTCCGCCCACTCTATTCGCGCCAGCTCGACACCACAGTCAGTAATGACTACCGGGAGCTTCCTTCCTCATGGACATCAGGTCTTGATACATACATCTTCTTGACCTCCCTAAAGCACGATCCAGAAATCAACAAGTACAAAGTATCTAGTGGCCAAACGATTGAGGAATGGGAAGCGGCAGGATGGATCAACCATACTTACGACGTCAGAGGGTGGTTCCAATGGTACTGCCGCTTCTTCATGGGAAGAAGATGTGACGACGATGAGAGACAGATTAGTCGGTGGCGAAAATGTGTGGGGGAAACAGGCAGGTGGAGGAGGATGCTGTTGAAGAAGTATGTGGCTATGAGCATCCGAGAGGTTTTTGATGATGGGGAAGACGAGGAGCAGAACGATGTTAGCCCGGTCATGCATCAGACCTGTCACCATTGGGCGTGAGTGCTGCGTGTGAGCTGTCGGTAAACATTCACTAATTCGCATTCCAGGTATGAGGTCAGGCAAGGCGATCTTGAGAGATTCTGGAGTACAGGCAAATGACCGGATCGCCCTCCTGGTGACTCTCCGTCAATGCTTTTGTTGCTCTACGATGTCTGTTCAGACCATCTAGGGTTTGCTAGTTTGAACCAGTGGCTTTAGTCCTGAACGCCTGTGCCGGCACCGGCTCGTCCTTTCTGGCGTCTGGAATGGTCTCATATGGTCTCACCACGGCGCGCCGTGTACTTTACTCACAAGATTGACGCTATCACAAAGTGGACGGCCAAACCGGAAGTCTGCAAAACCTGCGACAGCGACTCTATCACGTGGTTGGCACGTCACCAACTTAGCACCAGTAGCATTGAGCATACGTTCGAGCGCGCTTTAGTGGATTGATAATCTATATACATGCACACAGCTCGGTTACCTGAATCGGGGTCACGGAATTTACTCCGGCCTCGAATTATCATCAATCGGCGTGAGACGGATAGCGCTTTCCGTTAATCAAAGGCCAGAGTGATTCCAAAGCTTCCCGACTCTGATTCCGACGCCTCGAATCTAGGATCAGGCGATTCGGCCTGCGGAATCGGAGAAACGTTTTCTTACTTGAAGCGTCCATTTTCCCTTGTCTCCACAGATGAGGGGGAAAACCGTCGTAAACTATTGAAGTCAATCACTTATGTTCGAGTACAACTTTGGTAGAAGATTGTACGGGTCTCTCTGCATCGAAGCTAGGTGGCGTTGGGGATTGGGCTTTCTTTCCAGTAAAAAGCCTTGATTGTTGTGTCACGGAGACGACCCAAGAGGCAACTCTCCGACATCCGGTTGCGATGACGGACGGGAAAAAGGTGCTCACATTTACGACCCGTGCTGCAAGTGGTTGTACAGTGCTCGGTGGCTCCATCCAGAAAAGGCATTGGGCGTTACGATCCGACACAACCGAACCCAAGAATGAGGATCATGGCTAGATGTGTAAATATACGGTGACAGCTTACGGGTGGAAAAGGAGGTATTGGGTGTCTCGATGTTATTCAGCACGGCGTGGGACTTCGGCCGACGAGGGAGTGTAGTGTAAGGATATCAGAAGAGCTTATCAGTGGTCTGGTGCTTGGCTCTAACTTTGGCCATGGTGGCGGTGGTTCTCGATCCTCCTATGGATGTTCTCAAACAGCGATTTAGTTGGTGAAGGAAGCGTTGCATGATAGCACGAGCGGTATCTGAACGTTCGTGGAAACAGATCTTCGTAATAATCTTCCTGACGGTCGACGCCCAAGGTCATGATACCAATAGATTATGAGTTGATCTAGGAGGAATTGAGCTAACGATCGCTCTGTATCAGTGCAAAGCAGGTAGCGCTCTTGAATAGGCCATTGTACCGCCGGTCTGTGTAGGTGGTATTCGGCGAGGTTTGCAGAAGTCTAATTGGCAAAAAGCAGTTATGTAATAAGCGCCTTGGCGGAGAAATTTCTTAAGTGCTCTGGCTTGTGTCCCTCCTTCGGGTCCCAGCTCGGAAGGGGTGAGTTTTTTTCCGGCTGGGGTCTGTGGAAGCAAAGCATAGGCGGTCTTTGCACACCACCCCATCATTGGTCTTTCACGATGATGATCCGTATCCCTTCCAATCACAAAACCTTTTCATGCCTGATGCATATTTGGAGGCTCTCCCTCCTCTCTGATGGGCCCCTCTGATCTTCAGTCTTGGGTGTGACCGATTGGATCTGAGATTAGAAGGCTCGTTCACATCGTATGACATGGACTGTTACATTGTACCAATATCTTCGGCCTGGTGCTGCTCGCTACATCTTTGTATATTCGATCGGAGATCGCATATGCAGCTTATCCTCGACTCTGACAAGGTAAGCGACTTCACCTAGTTGGGGCTTTCTTCACGATCCTCGACGGGACCCCTATGCGATTGATTCTCTCGACGGACCCACACGAAAACAGTCTAGCACCAGCAGTCTTCTTCGAGAGCAGTGCAATTGTGTGTTTTCCTACTTTGATATTGAGAATCCTGGCCTTTGCACTCCAACCGACCACAGTTCTCCAATCCCGATCTTCACACGATCGTACCATATTTCGAATTCCATCCCCTCATACCTTGGAAGCTGCCCACGACGCCCAGGACTGTTTCCCATGATCAATTGCTCCCAAACAATTATCAAAACTCTCGCCATCATGCCCCAATTCAATCCTCGCCGATAGTAACGAGGAGAATCTAAGTGATGGACATGGAGCGTGGATTCTAGCGAGGCGCTATAAGTGTTTATGGAGGCACCCACCTCAGCTTGGTCATGTTCTGTGGCGATTGCCAATCCATCCAGGAATGAGGTGAAGACTTCCTGAGCTTTCATAAGCGTTTTGTCAAACTTGAAATACACAACGAGTTTCTTGTCCTTGAAGTCGAATATCTGGCCCTCGTCATCGGCATTCGTCGAGTAGTTGCCTTGGGTCAGAAAATCACCAAGGAAAGCATCATATCCCGAGGCGCTACCATTTGACGAATTTCGGTCCCCTCGAAGCTCACTGCCTGCAATCAAGTCATTGCCTAGGCTCGGGCTAATTTGCTGAAAGCGTAGGATGCCACGTTGCGTCTCTTTGCTTATAACACCACCCTTCGTCTCTCTCAATACTATTCTACCCCACTGTAGGAAGTACCTCTTTTCTTGGGCCATACGGACACTCATTTGATAAAGAGCCTGGACCGCGAACGAGAGCAGCAATCGACCAGGACCTGGAGAGATATCAACTGCGATCTCGGTTGTAAAACGTGGGCCGCTCATTATAATAGTGGCGTCTATAAAGCTGTCCAGGGGGAATTGAGTGAAATAATACATGAGCTCGATGGCATTTATGAGCATTTGGGTTGGGGTCAATAGCACCGATCTCCAGTCTATGTACCAAATGCTGAAACCTGCTGGTGGATTCGGTATGGTCAGGTTGGTAAGACTGTAGGCTACTATAAGTAAGACGCCAAAATAACAATTCGGCCCTGTCAGAGCTTACAATATAGGCGGGATGGAGGTTTGAGCAACGTTGTTACCAGGAATGGGAGTGATTGTCGGTAGTGACAGAGCTGAGACCTGAATACCACAAAAGCACAGGAGAGCTATACACAGTCTGGTGCCCGTCATCGCATCGGTAACGAGAGGTGATCCGGGAGCCAGAGTTCCCCAGTACGGCTTGGGGTCAAGTGGGGGACGTGGCATCTGATGTGCGCGGAAAGCGGATATCGCCAAAGTCGATGGTGGCGAGCCGCGAAACAGCCTTTCGATGACTGTCCTTGCGCGCAGAGTATCAGATCGATAGCGAGCAAAGTCGCCAAGTAAGGCAGTGATATCTCTGGCGAACTGCCTGAAGGAGTTGAACCTAGGATCACCTTTTGCAAACCCTAAAGGGGTGTTTCTTGTTGCACATTTGCGTGAAAAGTACCAGCATCCTGTGTCGCAAGACGCCAGAGGTCTGTCAATCGCGACCAGTCAGTCAGTATGCTGGAAGACCGAACCTATGTTCGGAAAAACGGATTGATTGTGCAGCATACTGTGGTAGAGAGGAAAACCACTGCCCCTTTTAGGAAAGCACTGCCCTATTAGGGATGCGTTATCGCAAAAATGTCTGCCATTCTTTCTTGGTCGATGTTCGAAGAGCTACCGACACCGTGCAGCCGACACTGTCACATATTGACGGTCGAGCTACAGCTGCCGAGTGGTGCAAACACGTGTCAGAAAGCACTTGTTGAAGATACATGCCATATCAGCCCATAGGAGGATCCAGATGGACCTGGGCTCCGTCTGGAAGTTACGTCGAGCCATGCTTCTCTTGAGCTGTTCACTGTTTACAGAGAGGCTGATGCATTTATAACGCATCTCAATCATATCTTTACTTCTCTATTCTGATATCTGTTGAGAGCGCGTATCTGTCCCTTTGAAAGATGCAAGATGTGGATATTGCTACCCTCGTAATGCGGATACTATCGTATCTGACGACGTTGGTAGAGTTACGGCAGTGGCGACTTAGTCAGTACGGTGCGACTGAATAGTTTCAGGGTCTGAATACTCTCGGTCCTTGACCGTCAACCTTGTAGCGTCAGCGCTGTGAGTACCCCAGTCCTTGGTGAAATTACAGACTTCGAAGGTCTCTTTGCGGTGATATATATGCGTCTGGTCTAGCGCTACGATATTCTAGCTATAGGGAAGATGCTTTCTCAACGTTTTGCTGTCAGCAAGAGGACATGTTGCCAACATTGAATATAATAATGCATTCCTTTCATGCATTTCGTTTCGCGAAAATAATACCAGGAGGAAAGGCCACCTTGATCATAATTCCAGCAATACCACTTGTCTTGCCACATCGCAATTCTGCAAATTCCGACTTTCACCCTCTTCTCCAGATCATCCATTCCCCAACAATAACCCCTCTTCAACAGCTCTCACACCCTACTGCCGTCATCATAACGCTGCAATATCACCACGTACTTTCAAAAATGCTAGATTGGATGTTGGATCCCTTACTAAGTACTACTATTGGCGAAGAAGCACAAGCCGAAAGGCTGAAGCAGTGTAGGCTTTCATCTACGTCCACTTATCGCAGAGAAGGTGAAAAACTGATGGGACTGGGAAGGAGAAAGGAGAACTTGGCATTTTCATATATCTATCAGGGGTGAGCGGTGGAGATTTTGGGGCTTTCAAGAGGATATTGGAGGGGTGCGGCCTTCGTGGGGATGAGTGTGTGGTTGCCACTCAAACGGTAAGCTGATGGTGTCATTGCCAAAGGGAGAGTATTATTATTATTATTACCTAGGAAATTCTTGAAAGTAAGTAAGATAATACAAGAAGGTAATAGAATTCCCTAGGAAAATAACGACTATAAAATCAGGAATATTATTTATTTATAATAATATTTCATACTATATATAAGACTAACTAATAGATTACTAAGTATTATTATTATTACTAACTAGGTAATACTTAATAGTAAATAAGATAATATAAAAGATAATAGCTAATTAGCTATTCGTATAGAAATAATAACTATAATATTACTAATATTTTCGATTTATAATAGTATTTACTATTATATCTATAATTTACTATTATATTACTAAGTATTATTATTATTATTATTATTATCTAGCTTAACCTAGGTAATTCTTTAAGGTAATATAGAAAGGTAATATATATCTCTAAGGAGATAAAGAGGGTATTAAAATTCTAATTAAAAAAGATCTATTTTTAGTATAGAAGTAAATCTTAAAAAAGTCTAGTATCTCTTACTATTTTATTAGAGGCTTAGTATCTTAGTAATACCTTAGCGAGTTAGTACTAATAGCTAGTACTAAGTATTCGAGTTAGTACTAAGTAGACTAACCGTCGAGTCGGGGGTTAGTACTATAGATTAGTACCGACCCGAATACTTAGTACTACCTCCCGGTACCGACCCGAAAAGCCCTCGGTACCTTGGCGAGTTAGGTTAGACCGACCCGACTCGCTAAGGTATCGCTAAGACGCTAAGCTCCTAGTAAAATAGTAAGGGACCCTAAATTTTTTCTAGAATTACTCCTATACTAAAAATAGTTTTTTTTTAATTAGAATTTTAATACCCCCCTTAATTCCCTAGGTATATGTATTTCCTTTTTATATTACCTTATTACTTAGGGGTATTACCTAGGTAATAATAATAACTAGTAATATAGTAGTAAATCCTATATATAGTAAGAAATACTACTATAAATAGAAAATATTAGTAATATTATAGTTATTATTTCTATAGGAATAGCTAATTAGCTATTACCTTTTTATATTACCTTATCTACTATTAAGAATTACCTAGTTAGTAATAATAATAATATTTAGTAATATATTAGTAAGTCTTATATATTATATAAAATATTAATATAAATAAAAAATATTCCTAATATAATAGTCTTAGTAAAATAATATAAGTGGAACTAATATCTTAGCGAGTCGGGTTAATATAGACTAACCGTCGAGTCGGGATTTAGTACTAAGATTTAGTACCGACCGAATACTCAGGTTAGGGTCTTAGTACTAACCGAAATACTTAGTACTAGCTATTAGTACTAACTCGCTAAGGCCTTAATACCTTAGCGAGTTAGGTTAGCCTAACTTAAATTACTAAGGTATTATTAAGACGCTAAGCCTCTAATAAAATAATAGAAGGAACTAAAATAGTCTCCTTATAATATATATTTAGAATAATTATTATACTTATAACTTTATCTTCCTAATATCCTTTATCTTTTCTTTATAGTATAGTAAATATTTATATTACTAGTTTATATTACTCCTATCTTATTATATAAATAAGGCTTATACTATATTAACTCCTATAAAACCTAGTAATAAAGATATTAAATTAGAATTAGATAATCTTATTATACTTAATTCTATATTAAGTAGTATTTATCCTAGCTAATTTATAAGTTAGGTTAGTTAGGGTATATTAAATAAATCCTTTTATTAGAAGAAAGAGCTTCTTTAAAATACTATTTAATCTATTAGAAAAGAATTCCTAGAATTAATACTAGTAAGGAATAATAAATATATTAAATAGAATTCGGCCTCTAAAGTCTAATTTAAAGTATAATAGGAGTAAACTACTATTAATAAAAGTATTAAATTAAAGTCTAATACTAAAGTTAAAGATCCCCTTTAATTTAAGAAAGTTATATTAGGTAAATAAGTTAATATCTAGGATAACTTTATCTAATTAGCTTTAATAGTAGAAGGATTATTAAAGATTATATATAAGAAGTATAAAAAACTTCTAAACTACTTAATAGTAACTAGTAATTTAAGTATATATAATATAAAGAAATATATTTAGATAAGTAAATACTATTTATAGAAGCGGCTAAATCTATTATTATAAATAGAACTTTCTTTAACTTAGGTAAGTTATTTATAATAATATAAAATAGTAATATAAAACTAATTTTTTAGGATAATATTAGAAGAAAAGTAATACTAGGTTTTCTACTAACTTTTCTTAAGAGAAGTAGAATAAATAATTATATAAATACTTTCTTACCTTAAATTAGTCTTTCTATACTATTAATTAACTAGAGTTTTAGTAATTATTATTAATAGCCTATTTAGATTTAACCCTAATCTATTATATACTATACTTTTTAACTATTTTAATTATACTAAAATAATAATATATAATAGTAGGATACTTAGTAGAGTAAGTATTATTAATATTTATAAAGTAGCCTTAATAAAACTTACTAAGTATTATTTTAAAATAAAAGGTAAAAGTAGATTAATATATAACCTTACTAATATTCTAGACCCTTTTATAAACCTAAGTTTATATAAAACTTAGGATAAATAAGAGGAGTTAAATAATAATAATATTTTAACCTCTTATAAAGAGATATATAAAAATTAATTTATTAACTACTTTTATAAGTATTATAAGATAATACTAGTTACTAGAAGGATTAATATATAAGATATATAGAATATTAATAAGGTAATATAATATAATAATATATTTAAATTTATATTAACTAATAATAGCCTTTAATAAGAGTAAAGAGAAGTCTACTTTAATATCTAAATTATAGGTCTTTATTATAAAGCGAAGCTATTTAATACTTTTATTCTAAAAGTCTACTAGAGGATATTCTTATATAGGAATACTAAAAGGATAATACTTTAGCTTATCTAAATCTAATATAAATAGCTAAGGATATCCTTTTATATCTAATATTATTTATAAGTATTAAGAGAGTCTTTAGTCTTACTTAAAGAGTATATTTATAGGATTATATATAGTTAGAACTAGAGTTTATAAAATAAGTAATACTTCTAAAGTATTATAATTATATTATAGGTTTAGACCCCGAAGAAGCTCTTATTAAACCCTAGGATATTCTTTAAAGGGAAGAAGATACTAATTAAAGTATTAATAGAGATAAAGATCCTTTTAAGTTAGAATTAGTAGATATCTTAAGATAAATAGATTATATTAGCAAACTAGGAAGTAGAATAGAAAATCCGAAACTGGAAAATCCGCTAAAAGCGCATTTTCCAGGTAAAATACTAGAAATAAATAGGAAAATTTTAGGTTTTTTTTATTCTAGCCTAAAAGTCCTAAATATAGAAAATCCGGATTTAAGGCCTTAAATCCGTGATTTTCCCCTAGCGCCGGGAAGAAACGGGAAGCTCGCTAGAGTTATAACGGCTACGTCGTTAACGCTAGCGTAATATAGGTTTTAAATATAGTCGATTCACGTTATATATACACACGCGTAGAGTACCCCCCCCTAGCCTAGCCCTATTTCTTATACCTATATTACGCCTGCGATTAATTCTCCTATTAAGTATTAGTACTATTAATTATTAATAAGACTTAGTACCTTATTATAATTACCTAGTTAGTACTAGCCTAATATAGTTATATTATAACTAATTAATAGGACTTATCCCCTATTAGTCTTATTACCTAGTATTTCTAAAAGTTACTAAATCTAGCTAAATACGCCTTTTCCAACTCACGGTGTTATTCCTAGCCCTAGGGCTGACATATAAGCGCGCCTGTTATATACGTATTTTCCGCATTTTTCTGTATTATTCCACGTTCCTAGTTTGCTGATATAGTAGTTATTATTTTAAAGTTATTTAATAATTAGGTAGTATATTTAAAAAGTAGGTTTAATTTCTATATATATATATAAAGGTAATATAAAAAGGTAATATAATTCTTTATCTTACTAAGAGTATTATAATACTAAGAGCGCTATAATATTAGGAGCGCCGTAATACTAGGAGCGTTATAATACTAGAAGTGTTATACTATCCTAGACCTACCCTCTACTTCTAATACTATAAAATTATTACTACCCTTAAGTACTAAATAATATAATACTAAAGCTCTCTATTAATTCCTTTATAAGCTTTAAATCCCTTTATATAATAATAATATATTTAGTATAGATATAAAGTAGATTTAAATTTATATTATAAGATATATTAGTAAGTAATTATTATAAGGATTAATAGTAATATAAAATAGTAATATACTTACTTAAGAGAAAAGATATTATAAATACTTTTATAATATCTTATAATACTTTTAAAGCTAAACTTTAAATTTAATATAAGTCTATACTAACTCCTATAATATCTATTATAACCTCCCTTATAATATAACTAAATAGTAGCTTTAAGATAAGGTTATTAATAGACTTTTAATATTATCTTATCTCCCTTAAAGCTCTAAGACCTAAGTTAACCTTATACTTTTATCTTTTTATTATTAGTTTTAATACTAGTAATTATAAAGGATTAGTTAATTATATTTTAATATATTACCTATTTATATTACCTTTCCCTTCCTATATAATAGCTTATTTACTCCCCTACCTTATAAGGGTTTACCTCCTCTAGCTAGTAATTTTAGTATTTTATTAGCTAATTATACTATCTACCTATTAATATATAAAGTAAGAAATATATTATAAAATAATATTACTAGTCTACTTAGTATAAGCTATTATTAAAGTCGTTAAATATATATAATAGTAGATAAAAGAAGGAATATAAGGTTTAAAAGTTTTAATATAAGGTAAAGTAATATTAGGCGGAATATTCCGCGTAATTATAGGTGTAATTATAAGTTGAATTACCCCTTAAAATCTTCTTTATAACTCCTCCTACCTTTATATACTTAAAATATTATAGTAAGATAGGTTATTAATATATAATAAGTATTTATTATTAATTATATTACCTAAATATATTATTAGATAGATAAGCTAATATAATATAATATTATAATAATATTAAGTACTTATAACTAGAATCTTAAATTAGTTATAAGTAGAGAACGCGTAAAAAACTAGGATAATAATAAGAAGCTATTATATATAAAAGTATCTAACGACCGCGTAGTAGTATTAAAAAGGATTAAGAAGTTAAAGGAATTAGATATATAAAAAATAGCTATTAAAGAGGATTATATAAAGCTAATAATTAGGGTAAAGGATATTATAAAGGAGGAAAGATATAAAAGAGGGATTTATAATAATATAATTAGGTAATATAATACTTCCTAAATAGCTAATACTATATAA